>Ga0315336_1001081_pt1 | contig 58907 bp, 51 predicted proteins | sample ASW5metaG_FD_204512 | JGI IMG/M metagenome (GOLD analysis project Ga0315336, IMG submission 204512) | Ammonia-oxidizing marine archaeal communities from Monterey Bay, California, United States - ASW #5 | ecosystem: Environmental > Aquatic > Marine > Intertidal zone | place: USA: California...
ACGCAATTGTCGAGCTGATAGCAGACCGTCTGCGGCGCGCCGAGCGAGACGTCGACGGTAAAGACGCTTGGACCGTTGCTAGTGAGCGGTGCAATTTCGTCAGCGTCAGGGATTCCGCCGGTTAGGAAAACCGAACCCGCCGGCGTTCCAACCGATGCGCCATTCAAGAACGCACTCGAGAAGCTCGAAAGGGCTGGATCGAAGGTGATCTCGCGATTGCCGAGGGCTGGTTTGCTCGTGCACGCGCAGGCGCTGTCACAGAACTCGGTACCGAGGCAATCGCTGTCGTCCTCACAGGTTTCACCGCTGTCGATGATGCCGTTGCCGCACTGCGTACAGAGGCAATCGCCGGAACAAACCTCGTCAAGCGCGCAAGCCGCGATTTCGGCTGCATCGCACTCTTCGAAAGGACTCTGATTGGTAATGTGGTCGCCGCAGAATTCAGGCGCTGGATCCACCAGGGACGGTAGGCAGACCAGATCCTCCTTCTTTGAGTCCATCTTGTGGGCGATCAGCTGATCGACGAACCAGTATCCCGTGCGAGCGGTATGCTTCGTCGCGAACTTGCCTTTGTAGCAAACAAGATTTCCGAGCGCGTCCTGAATGCCTTCGCCGTTCTTGTCAGTGGCAATACACAGTTCGGCGGGCTTCTTGACCTCGAAGTCACGCGCAGCTTCCCATTGGTCAGAAAGGCTGATGACGAGGCCTTTCGCCATCTTTGGTGTCCCCTTAGTGACCTTGGCTTTGTAGCACTTGTAGTGATCGACGTTGTGAGTGGCGCTGTTGGGCGCCGCCGGTGCAACCTGCGCGGAAGGAAGATCTTTCGTTGCCGGGACAAGCAACTTGGACACTTTAATGGTATCCAGCGTGATCTTGCCCAACTGGTTGTATGCGCTGTTGCCAGTGGTCTTGGGATGCTTGACCAGCCCTTTGATCTTGTACGCTTTCATGTGCGTGATATCGTCGATCATGCTCTCGGAGTTCTTGTCGGTCGGCAGGCACATACCACTCTCTTTGAACTTCGTATAATCCCCGGACTCGATAGAGTCGTTCAGAGTGACCGTAGGATTGGTGTCCTTGATACCGGGAAACGGTTTAAAAACCTTTCCTTTGTAGCAGGTGTAGTGATCAAGGTTGGTCGAGAACGGGCCGACCTGCGCCGACGCGGCAAAAGGCACGACCAGAATGGCGAGAACCGCAAAGTAAAAACCGATGCGGCACGAAAGTTTGGTTGCGTTCATATCGATGAGTCCTCCTGGACGTCGCTTCCGGGATCCCCGGTCAGTCGCGGGCAGCGACCGAATTAGTACAGCGTGCAATATATACTCTCTCGTCGAAGCTGGCGTCAAGGGGAACATCCAGGCGCCTAACAAAAAATCGCTCGGACGGACAGGTATGTGATCCGTGCCACCCCCTACTGGGGGAGCACGGCACTCCACAGCCCTTACTCAGAGACGTTGATGCGGATGCTGTCGCCCCCCGACACTGGGGGGCCGCCGCTGCCGTCCCCCTGGTCGGTGTAGCTCAGTTCGATCACCCAGTAGTGTGTGCCGGTACCATCGCCGTGCGCAGGTAGTGTGGAATCGAACATGATACTGCAGCCGGACTCACCGATGAAGAATGGGTGGGCGTGTCCACTGTGGCCGAGCAGCCGGTTCCACACGTACTCCGTGCACGGAACCGGGTCGTCTTCCGGGTCCGATACAGAGCCATCGACGGTAACCATAGTACCGGTTGGAAACGTCGTCAGGTCCGCGGGACTAGTGATGGTTACTACGGGCGCCGTGTTGTCTGACACGACGATCTCACGAACGATGGGCGTACTACGCCGACCCGAATGGCCCACCACCGTCAACGTCGCCGGATACACACCATTCGAGATGTAGCTATGGCTGATGCTTCCACCGCTCCCGTCAACGGCGCCGTCCCCGTCGAAGTCCCATTCGTAGTCAGTAATGTGGTCGTTCTTGCCCGGTGCCGTCGAGGCTGAGGCGTTGAAGAATACGGATAACGGCGCCGGGCCCAGATCCGTCGACGCAGTGAACGACGCGATCGGCGTAAGTGCGCTCGTCGCCGAGTACTCGATGCGCGACAGGCGCGCATCGGAGTTGTTACCGATGTACTCCGCCCCGTATTCGAGTACGTAAAGGGTTCCGTCGGGGCCGTGCTCGATATCGATTGGGTGTAGAAATTCTTCCCAAGGCATCAGACGAGTTACTTCCTGTAGTCCGCCGCCGCCGTCCAGTTCAACCGAGGCAATGAGATGCCGGCTCCACTCGGCCATCAAGAAGTTGTCTGCGAAAGGAGCCGGCAAGGCGAGCGTCGATGCCGGGAGCGGATTGTAAACGAGGCCTGCGATCGCCGTTCGACCCGTGTTGCTGCTGTCGAGATTGAGAAAGTTGGTCATCAACTCCAAAGGATCGTGGGTCTGATAGTCGTACGCAACCAATGCGGGAGCTTTGCCAGTGCAGTCGAAGAAGGGCCCGACAGCCATCGTATCGTAGTTGTACGCCGCGTAGGGCTCGTTATATCCCACGCAATGCGGCCAGCCGTAGTCACCCGGCATATCCGCATAGTTGATCTCGTCGAATCCGCGCGGGCCGCGCGGGCCGTCAGCGTTCGCATCCGGACCTACGTCACCCCAGTAAACGCGTCCGGTAGCCGGGTCGATGGCCATCGTGAAGGGATTGCGAGTTCCCATCGCATAGATCTCGGGCAAGCCGCCGATTCCCATTGGGAACAGGTTTCCGCTCGGAATCGATCCGTCGGGGTTGATGCGCAGAATTTTTCCGCGCAGATCCATCGGATTCGAGGCCGTACGCTGAGAATTACTCAGCTCCATACCCGGACGGTCGTCGAGTGGCGCGTAACCTTCCTGGAGGAAAGGATTGGTGTTGTCGCCTACCGAAACGAAGAGCGTGTCGTCGGGTCCAAACTCGATATCTCCGCCTTCGTGGCAGCAACTGCGCTCACTCGGCACCACGAGCAGGTCGGTACGAGTCCCAAGGTCAAGCGTTCCATCAGGAAGTGTCGCGAAACGCGAGAGTGTATTCTCCCCGGGCGGACCAGGCGCCGGCGGTGGCACCGCTAACGGTGCCGAGTAGTAAAGGTAGACGAACCCGTTCACTGCAAATGCTGGATCCAGAGCAATGCCGAGTAAGCCGTTCTCGTCGGTGGGATCGACCGTAAGCAACGCGGCCAGATCGCTGCGCCCCGTCGATGGGTTCCACAACCAAACCTCACCGGTTCGTTCGATGATGTAAACACTACCGTCCGGGCGCACCCGCATCGCCATAGGATTGCGTCCGGCCGGTGCAACGCTGATCCGACTGTATTCCTGCCCGTTAGCCGCCCAACGAATGCCGGCCAACAGGTGCGTTCGAAACAGCGCGTCCGCCCATGTCGCGGACGCATGGCCCAGGTTGGTGTACCATGAACGACCGCCTTCGAAGTCTTTGTACCAGGCGATAGGATGGTCGTCGCCCATGTTGTTTGTAGTGGGCCAGGTAGCCGTGTCCTCGTCCATGGTAAGAAGGATATGGCCGTCTACGCGTGGATTACGGTCGAAGTTGTATATCTCGTCGGCGAAATTGAATACGCCAGCCATGTGACTCGTCGACGAATCGTCAGGATCCTCGTTGGTGATCTCGACGGTGGGAATGCCGAGTGTGTGATTGGTCAATAGGCCGCCCACCAGCTGTGCGTACCAAGGCCAGTCATGCTCGGTGTCTGCCGCGGCATGCACACCTACGTAGCCGCCCCCGGCCCAGATGAATCGCTGCATTGCCGACTGCTGATCGTCGTCGAGGACATCCTCGGTCGTGTTGGCGAAGAGCAATACGTTGTATGGAGCCAGCCCCTCGTCGCTGAACAGCGACGCATCTTCACTAATCGCGACGCTCATCCCTTCTGCGGCGTCCAGGTTCCCCAGCCAAGCATGCGCGTCGACGATCGAGAGGTGACGAAACCCAACTGTTCGACTGTAGAGCAGGATTCGGATGTTCAGATCTCCGACGGCATCGAGCGCCAAGCTCGCGCGCTGCTTGGCGAAATCACGGATGCATTCGTCGAGATTCTGTCCAATGCACCCAGGGAACAGAGTGTCGTTGATGCCGAGCGCACCGCACTTCTTCGTGATGACTGCGCTCAGTTTGTCCTCGCACGTCTTGGCGACCTTGCCTTTAGAATCCGCTCCAAGACATACAGAAACTGTCGCCGCGTCGCCCGCGCCATCCTTAAGTGTCGTCTTGGCGCACTTCACGCCTTCCTTAGAGGCCTGCTGCACGCACTTGTCGGCAGATTTGAATACCGACTGTTGGCACGAGACAATACCTTTGCCTTGGAATACGTCCGCGACGGCCGCCAAGTCATCGCCGAACAGCTTGTGCGCAAGCGCGGTTGTCGTGGCCGCACCCTGAGCGTTGGTGATCTGGGCGCTGGTGTAAGCGAAGTCCGGTCGATCAGAACAGAATTTATTTTCGGACGCAGTTGTCTTGAGCGAGGCGTTGCCGACGAAGAACTTGCGGTCGAAGTCGATGCATTCCGCAAGTGTGATGGCGCCGATCGTACCCTTACCGAAATCTTTGATGCAACCGACAAAATTTTTGCTGCCGCCCTTGGCGACCTTGAGGTAGCCTTTGTACATTGAGTTGATGCACTTCTGCTGATCCTTCGTTTGGGATTGGGCGTAGGCAAGCTGACCCTGCGCGATGAAGATGGCGGCCATGGCGAGCGTCGCCTTTCGCGGGAACGATAACATTCAGGTGATCCTCCGTGACTTCTGTACCCGTACTATTCGTTCGCCGGGCTCACTAATTCAATAGGTATCGACATCCGAACTGCTGCTGCCCCGCCCGAGTGGATATCGGCCCCCAATCGTCTCACTGCGTAGTATGCCGCAGAAAGGCGGCCTAGCGCACGAGAACGGTCCCACGCTGAACAGGATCTCCCATCGGTTTCCGTGCGCTGCCTCACCTGGGGGTGGGACGCCGATCACTGGCAGATCAATCGCTCACTCGAGGGCGTGAACGGCACCGCGCGCACACAAAACCCGACGCACGAGCGTGGGTCGGATCAGCGGAGAGAGTTGCGTGCCGAAGCCGAAGTCTAAATAGAAACGACTCGCTCCACCTCGGGTCGAAGAACTCCAGACATAACGTGTGTCGATATTGATCGATGGCGCCAACCCACACACACGATCACCACAGGGTTGTTCCGCGTTTTCATCGTACAAGCCGTGGAGTTCTTGTATCGTCGGCAACCGCCAATCATCGGCACCGCCGATATTCAAGGTGCGGCAATACGTGTTCGCCTCGGGCCAGGGCAAATCACGGCTGCTGTTTTCGGAAGTCCAGACTAAGCCGGTCTCGACATCGACGACCGTGCCCGGCGCCTGAGGCGCAAAGCGACTCTTCGGTTCGTCGATCGCCGGTGCACAGGCCATTGCGCACACAACCACGATCACCATCAAGCGGGAAGCGATGATCATTTCAGCCTTCAACCGGAGTGCGTTCGCGGGTCGCATCGAAACTAATAGCCGGCCACTTCGAGATGGTATCGTCGAGTAGCCACGCGCTGCGCGCAAGAAAGACCGGCGCACCGTCACGATCCTCGGCCATCGAATCCTGCTTCTGCGAAACGAAGCGCTCGAACGCCGAGCGATCGTCACACGAGATCCAACGTGCCGCCTCGTACGGAGCCGCTTCGAAGCGCACGTTGATGTTGTACTCCGCCTTGGTGCGCGCGGCGAGTACTTCGAGCTGGAGCTGGCCGACGACGCCGACGATCCAGTTCGCACCGATCATCGGTTTGAAGACCTGCGTAACACCTTCTTCGGCGAAGCTTTCGAGGGCACGCCGCAGCTGCTTGGATTTCATCGGATCGGCCAGTTGCACGCGTCGCAGAATCTCGGGCGCAAAATTCGGGATGCCGGTGAAGTGCAGAGCTTCTCCTTCTGTAAGCGTATCACCCACCCGAATCGTTCCGTGATTCGGAATACCGATAATGTCTCCCGCGGTCGCCTCGTCGACGATCTCACGATCCTGCGCGAAGAAGAGAATGGGATTGTTCACGCCGATCATCTTTCCGGTGCTCGACAGCTTCAGCTTCATGCCGCGCTTGAAGGTACCGGAGCACAAACGCATGAACGCGATGCGATCGCGATGGTTGGCATCCATGTTCGCCTGCACTTTGAAGACGAACCCGCTGACCTTCGTCTCTTCCGGGCTGACCTCTCTCGACAACGCCGTACGTGGCTGTGGTGGCGGCGCGAGATCGGCCACCGCCGCGAGCAACTCGCGAACCCCGAGCTTGGACAACGCGCTGCCGAAGTAGACCGGTGTCATGTGGCCCTCGCGATACGAGGTAAGATCGAACGCCGGAGATCCTTCGCGCGCGAGCTGAAGTTCCTCGGTTGCGTGTGTACGCTCATCGTCCGGCATGAACTCGCCCATGCGATCGAGCGCAACGGCCTCGGGTTCGGCGCCACTGCTCGAGCGACTGTACGCGATGAACCGATCGTGCACGGGGTCGCAGACACCACGCAATCGGCCACCCATACCGGCGGGCCAGGTCATCGGCACCGCCTCGAGCGCCAACTTCGACATCACTTCGTCCATCAGTTCGAACGGATCGAGTCCCTCTCGATCGATCTTGTTAATGAAGGTGATGATCGGAACGTCTCGCAGCCTACACACCTCAAAGAGCTTGAGCGTCTGTGCTTCGATGCCCTTCGCGGCATCGAGGACCATGATCGCGCTGTCGGCCGCCGTCAGCGTTCGATAGGTATCTTCGCTGAAATCCTCGTGCCCCGGGGTGTCAAGCAGATTGCAGGTAATGTCGCCGTAGCGAAACGTCATGACGGCCGAGGTCACCGAGATGCCGCGGTCCTGCTCGATCTTCATCCAGTCCGAACGCGCGCGTCGCGCCGCACCACGCACCTTGACCTGGCCTGCCAGATGGATCGCGCCACTGGCGAGCAACAGATTCTCGGTGAGCGTGGTCTTGCCGGCATCCGGATGCGAGATGATCGCGAAAGTACGGGTTTTCCGCGTGTTGGCCGCAAGAACGGACTGCGCTGTTTGGTCGCTGGTGCTCAAGAGGCGGATAGTAAGGGGCAACGGCCGCGCGCTCCAATCGAACGGCGCGGGTCGCGTCCGGCAACGCGGCGCGCGCACCCCAAGCAGTCGTCGGGAGGTCGCGGGAGGTCGCGAAAGCTCGATTGACCCGCCCTACTCCGCCTTCTAACCTCCGCCACCTATGCAGAATCGCTATGACCTCAGCGGCAAGAACGCCATCGTCACCGGCGGCACACGCGGCCTCGGCAACGCCATGGCACGCGGGCTGGCCGAGGCCGGCGCCAACGTGATCATCACCGGTCGCAAGCAGGATGCCTGTGAGGCGGCGGCGGCCGATCTGGCGAGCAAGACGGGCCGTAAGGTTGTCGGCACCGCCTGCCACATGGGCGAATGGGACCGGATCGACGCGCTCGTCGATCGCGCTGGTGTGGAACTCGGCAGCATCGACATCCTAGTCAACAACGCCGGCATCAACCCCGTCCTCATGCCGGTCGCAGACATCACCGAAGAGTACCTCGACAAGCTTCTGGCGGTGAACTTCAAAGGCCCGGTACGCCTCGCGCAAAAGATCGCACCGCAGATGATCGCAAACGGCGGCGGCAGCATCATCAACGTCGTCACGATCGGTGCCTACAACGGCGGCCCCGGAATCGGCCCCTACAGTGCTTCGAAAGCCGCACTGCTCAACATGACCCGTGTCATGGCCTGGGAATGGGCCGAGCAGAAGGTACGCGTGAACGCGATCGCCCCAGGTCCATTTGACACCGACATGATGCGCGGCGCGGAAGCGATCATCCCCGGATTCTCCGAGGGCGCAGCGGCGGGCACATTGCAGAAGAGAGTCGCCGACCCGGACGAAATCATAGGATTGATCGTCTACCTGGCCGGCGATGCATCGTCGTACGTAACCGGCAGCGACTTCAAGATCGCCGGCGGCATGCTCACATAGAGAGGAGACACTATGCTTTCGTCTTGGGACGACTACCCCATCCATCAAATTTCCGAACCCGTACGCCACGTGCAGACGAGCGATCGGAACTTCTACGACCGCTACTATTTCAACCTGCACGCCTCGAGCGACGAACTGTTCATGGTCATGGGGATGGGTCAGTACCCCAACCTCGGAGTACAGGACGCATTCGTAGTCGTGCAGCAGGGAGGACGACATCGTGTACTGCGCGGTTCGCGCGAACTGGGCGACCGCATGGACACCAGTGTCGGACCGATGCGCATCGAGGTCGTAAAGCCTCTGGAAGAACTGCGCCTGGTCGTCGAGAAGAACGAGCACGGCATCGAGGCCGATTTGGTTTGGAAGGGAGCGATTCCCGTTTGGGAAGAACCGCGTCAGTACATCCGCAAACACGGCCGCGTTCTGTTCGACACCTGCCGCTTTGCACAAACGGGTTACTGGACGGGAACCCTCGTCGTTGGCGACAAGACCTACGACGTCACGCCCGACAAATGGAAAGGCACCCGCGATCGTTCCTGGGGCGTACGCCCCGTCGGTGAACCCGAGGCGGCAGGCATTCGCGGCAGCGAAGGTCAGATGACCGGTATGTGGAACTACTCGCCGATGCAGTTCGACGACCATTCGATCATTTACATCCTCAACGAGACCGACGACGGCGAACGCAAGCTAGAGGAAGCAGTTCGCGTCTGGAACGACCCAGAAAAGGAACCCGATTGGCTCGGCACACCCGAGTACCAACACGTGCTGACGCCGGGTACGCGCATGATTGAAAAGTCGGTCATAAAATTCCCCGAAGCATCCGACGGCGGCTTCGAAGTCACCGCGCAACCGCTGACCCACTGTTTCGTCTGTGTCGGTACCGGCTACGGCATGGAAGAGGATTGGCGCCACGGCATGTACCAGGGCGAACTCGTGGTGCAAGGACTCGACATGGATCACAACGAGGTCGGTGGACTCGGACAGTTCGGCGTCGTCGACCACGTCGCCCGCTTCGAGTACGACGGCAAGACCGGTTTCGGCCTACACGAGCACGGGTTCTTCGGAGAGTTCAGCAAGTACGGCATGGACGATCCGTACTCGGGCTCGAAGCCCGACGACGACTGACTTGACCTTTGGCCCCAATCGAGTGAGAAGCGCGAACTAAATGAGCGAGTCGAGTAAGACGCCCACCATCCTTTATACGCACACCGACGAGGCTCCTGCGTTGGCCACCTACTCGTTCCTGCCGGTGATCCGTGCGTTCACCGCTTCCACCGGGATCGCGGTCGAAACCCGCGACATCTCGCTATCGAGCAGAATACTCGCCGCCTTCCCCGCCGCGCTCACGGACGCGCAGAAGGTCGACGATGCGCTAGCTGAACTCGGACGGGTCGCAAGAACGCCCGACGCCAACATCATTAAGCTCCCAAACGTCAGCGCATCGGTGCCGCAGCTCATCGCGGCCGTCGCCGAATTGCAGAGCCAGGGCTTTGATATTCCGGACTATCCGCTAGAGCCCGCGAACGACGATGAGCGCGATATCAAAACGCGCTATGACAAGATCAAGGGCAGCGCGGTCAATCCGGTTTTGCGCGAGGGCAATTCGGACCGGCGCGCGCCGATGGCGGTAAAGGAATACGCGCGGCAGAATCCTCACTCGATGGGAGTCTGGTCTGCCGACTCCCAGACCCACGTGGTCACGATGGCGTCGGGCGACTTCCGATCCAATGAACGTTCTCTCACGCTCGCGAACCCCACGACGGTACACATCGAGCACGTCGGCGCCGACGGTACTACCACGGTGCTCAAGGACACTATCGCGCTTCTGGCCGATGAAATCATCGATGCCACCGTCATGAGCAAGACCGCGTTGCTGGAGTTCCTAGCCACCGAGATCGCCGACGCGCGCAGCTCGGGCATCCTGTTCTCACTGCATTTGAAGGCGACGATGATGAAGGTCTCCGACCCCATCATCTTCGGCCACGGCGTACGCGTATTCTTCGAAGATCTTTTCGCCGCTCACGGCGCAACCTTCGAGGAGATCGGCGTCAACGTGAACAACGGCTTCGGCGATCTCGTCGAGAAGGTCGCCGCTTTACCGGCCGACCGCCGCGCGGCCATTGAGAAAGACATCGAAAACGCTTTCACTGCGGGCCCGGCGTTGGCAATGGTTAACTCCGACAAGGGCATTACGAACCTGCACGTACCGAGCGACATCATCATCGACGCCTCGATGCCTGCGATGATCCGCGAATCGGGTCGCATGTGGAATGCCGACGGAAAGGCACAAGACACCAAGGCCGTCATTCCCGACAGCAGCTATGCCGGCGTCTATCAAGAAGTCATCGAGTTCTGCAAAGCCAACGGCGCGTTCGATCCGACCACGATGGGCGACGTTCCCAACGTCGGTTTGATGGCGCAGAAGGCCGAAGAGTACGGATCGCACGACAAGACCTTCGAGATTCAGTCCCGCGGGAACGTTCGTGTCGTTGACGGCGGCGGCAACGTGCTCATTGAGCACGCGGTAGAAGCCGGCGATATCTGGCGCATGTGTCAGGTGAAAGACGCACCCGTGCGTGACTGGGTAAAGCTCGCCGTGTCGCGTGCGCGCACAACAGGAACGCCGACGGTATTCTGGCTCGACGAGGCACGAGCGCACGACGCTGAGATCATCGCGAAAGTCCGAACGTACCTCGGCGACCACGACACCGACGGCCTGGAGCTACACATAACGTCTCCTGTCGAAGCCACGCGTTTCACGCTCGAGCGACTAAAGAACGGCGAAGATACCATCTCCGTAACCGGCAACGTTCTGCGCGACTACCTGACCGATCTGTTTCCGATTCTAGAACTCGGCACAAGCGCGAAAATGCTGTCGATCGTCCCGTTGATGAACGGCGGTGGGTTGTTCGAGACCGGCGCGGGCGGTTCAGCCCCCAAGCACGTCCAGCAATTCGTCAGCGAGGGACACCTGCGTTGGGATTCACTCGGTGAATTTCTCGCTCTCGCAGTGTCGTTGGAACACCTGGCCCGGCACAACGACCACGCTAAGGCCCGCATTCTCGGCCACACTCTCGATGAAGCGACGACGGCCTACCTTCTAAACAACAAGTCACCGTCGCGAAAAGTTGGTGAGCTCGACAACCGCGGCAGTCATTTTTACGTGGCGCTCTACTGGGCGCAGGCGCTGGCGCGCCAAGATGACGACGTCGACCTCAAGGCGCGTTTCTCTCGTCTGGCCGACCAACTGGCGGCTAACGAATACAAGATCACGGCCGAACTGGAAGCGGCTCAGGGCAAGCCGGTCGACATCGGGGGTTACTATCGACCCGACGCCGGACGTACCACCGAGGCCATGCGCCCGAGCGCAACGATGAACGCAATCCTCGATAACGCCTAGAGCACGGCGGCCGGGCGGTTGTCAGATCCGCGCCCGTCGGAAAAAATACCTGCTCCAACGTACACCACAGTAAGGAGAACACCGTGGCACACGACACTTTCGCCGGATACCTCGATCAATGGGCCCGAGAGACGCCCGACACTGTATGGCTTCGCGACCGTCGCGGCGACGATTTTACCGAATGGACGTGGAGCGAAGCGCACGCCGAAATAGCGGCGATGGCCGCCTGCCTCGAAGAACGCTTCGGCAGCAGCGGCGTGGGCATGGCCATTCTCTCGCGCAACCGCGCCCATTGGTTCATGGCCGACTTCGCGATCATCGCGTCGGGGAACATGACCATACCCGTTTTCACGACGCTTCCCGGCCCGACCGCCGAGTATGTATTCGATTTCTCCGAGACCAAAGTGCTCTTCTTGGGCGAAACCGAGAACTGGGGCGACGTACGCGAGATCCTCTCCGAAGATGTCGCGATCATCACGCTTCCCGGCGTCGAGTGCGACCGCCCGCACACCACATGGCAAGACTTCGTCAGCGATGCACAAGGCTCGGCTCCCAACTATGTCTGCAAACCCGACGACATCGTCTCGCTGGTGTTTACGTCCGGAACGACGGGCGTGCCGAAAGGCGTGATCCAGACCCACAACACCAACATCATTCCGATGGACCGATTCGATGCCGCGTTCTCGGTACGCGACAATCCGCGTCTTCTCTCCTACCTACCCTTGAGCCACATCGCCGAGCGCCAGCTGGTCGAAGGTCATTCGGTGCTGCGTTGCGGAACCGTCACGTTCAACGAAGGGCTGCCGTTCATCCTTCGAGACCTACAGTACGCGAAACCGCATTTCTTTTTCGGCCCGCCGCGCGTTTGGGAACAGCTCCAGCAAATCGTGATCGGCCAGTTCGGTTCCACCGAAGCAGTCGAACAGGCGTTGGCCGACGATAAAGCCGCCACCGGCAAGAAGGTACTCGATATGCTCGGCCTCGGCGAAGTAGACTACTGCCTCACCGCAGCCGCCCCCACACCACCGGCGTTGATCAAGTGGTACGGCGAGTTCGGATTGATGCTGCTTGAAGGCTTCGGGCAAACCGAAGCCATGGGCCTTATTGCCAACTCGAAGCAAGACCGGCGCATCGGCTCGATCGGCAAGCCGGTCCCCGGCGTTGAGTTCAAGTTGAGTGAGGAAAATGAACTGCTGGTCAAAACCGACGGTCTGTCACCGGGCTACTACAAGATGCCCGAGAAGACCGCAGAACTACACCAGGACGGTTGGCTACACACCGGAGACAAGGCGCGCGTCGATGAGGACGGTTACATCTTCATCACCGGCCGCGTGAAGGATTACTTCAAGACCATTCACGGAAAGTTCGTCGCCCCGACGCCAATAGAGAACGTCTACGCCGACAACGACCATACCGAGCAGATTTGCTTACTCGGCCGCGGTTACTCGAAAACCGTTGTCGTCGCCGTGTTGTCAGAGATCGCGCAGGGCAAAGAAAAGAGCGAGATGGAGTCGGCGCTCAGAGACCAGGTGATGACGACGAACAAGACGGTCGATAAGCATGCCCGCATAGGCGCGGTCATCGTTTCGACCGAGCCGTGGACCATCGCGAACGAAGTGCTGACACCGACGATGAAGATAAGGCGAGAACAGGTTGAGGCGCGTTTCGGCGAGCAGGCCGAGCGCATGGCGCGTAGCGCCGCCGAGCAAGGCGAAGTGCTCGTGGAGTGGGCGGAGTAAAGGCCGCCCAAGCCACCCCCGGCTGCTTAAACCAGGGCAGTTTCCAACGACCACCGCGCGTCGGATCAGGACGTACGCGCGAGCAGGAGCTCCGCGATCTGAATTGCATTGAGGGCCGCGCCTTTGCGAATCTGGTCGCCCGCAACGAACAGTTCCAGCCCGACGCCGGGGGCTTGTCCGGCATCCGCCCGAATGCGCCCCACGAAGACATCGTCCTCGTGCGAGGCGGCCAGGGGTTCGGGGTGGCGGTTAGCGGCACGATCGTCGACGATCTTTACGCCCGGCGCCGCGGCCAGCAGCTCGCGCGCGGCGTTCTCGTCGAGTGGGCTCTTGAGCGTCAGGTTGATCGACTCACAATGCGCGCGCAGCACCGGCACGCGAACGCAAGTAACCGACACGCGCAGATCGTCGTCGCCGAAAATCTTGGCCGTTTCCTTGATCATCTTCGTCTCTTCGCTGTTGTAACCGGTTGCCGGATCGATGTCGGAGTTGTGGCTGAAGAGATTCCAGAGGTACTGACGCCCGAAGATGTCCTGCGTGATCGGATCACCGCTCGCCCAATCGTGCGCCTGTTGCTCGAGTTCGGCCATCGCCGCCGCCCCAGCGCCACTCGCAGCCTGGTAGGTTGAAACGACAATCCGCTCCACGCCCACCGCTTGATGAATCGGCCATACCACCACGTCCATTATGATAGTCGAGCAGTTCGGGTTGGCGATGATCCCGCTGTGCCCATCGATGGCGGCCGGGTTCACCTCAGGAACGACCAGCGGAGTATTCGGATCCATTCGAAACGCAGACGAGTTGTCGATGACGACCGCTCCGGCCTTCGCGGCAATCGGAGCGAACTCCTTGCTGATCGAGCCGCCCACCGAGAACAAAGCGATGTCTACACCGGCGAAGCTCTCGGCGGTAAGTTCCTCTATCGTGTAGGTCTGCCCCAGATAGTCGATCGTCTTGCCCGCCGAGCGCGCGCTGGCAAGCATGCGCAGGTCGGAGAACGGAAACTTGCGCTCTTCGATCAAGCGTAGGAACTCTTGCCCTACGGCGCCGGTTACGCCGGCGATGGCTACTACGGGTGGATTCTTCATGACCTCGGGACTCCAGTGCGCCCGGGCTCGGCCGGGCATCGAGGCGCAATGATACCGCGAGATTTCGGGAGGATCGAGTGCTGGCGCCTGTTCGTCAGCTAGACGACCGCTCGGCCGCGGAGAGCAGCATCGAACAGATCATCGCCGTCACGACCGAGGCGGCGAAGAAGTAGAGGCCGGGCTCTACCCCGACACGCACCGTGATATCGGCCAGATTCGAAGAACTCACGACGCTCGTGTTGATCTTCATGAAGACCACCATGAAGGCCACGACGAACACGTCGCCCATCGACCACTGGCCCCACGACTTGAGCCAGCCGAGTACCCGTGCGCGGGTAGCGCGGCGCGGCGCGGCGAACAACAGCCAACTGAGTGCCACGTACTTCGTGATCGGAAAGAAGATCGTGAACGCGGTGATGGCTGTGGCCAGAAACGCGTCTCCGGTCGTGCCGGTCGCCCAAAGATCCTTGATGGTCTGAATCAACCGTACGTCGCGCACGTCGGGGGCCGGTTGTGGAATATCGATTTCAGGCATCGCAGAGAGAACGAGATCCGCACCGTTCTCTCGGACCTTCTGGTACACCCCGCGACGGATGAGTTGAAAGACGGCCTGGTTGGCGAATATCGGAAACTCATCGGCGATCACTTCGTTGATTCCCGCCGAGATTTGATTGGTGATCTCGTTGACCGGAACGTTATTTTGCAGATCGCCGGTCAATTGCTCCTCGATCCCTTCGACATCCAGGTGGACGGTACCGACCACGTTGGCAACCTTCATCGTCAGGCTACTGCCGTAAAGGATGATAGAAAAAGGCAATAGAAACAGGGCGACCTTGGAAGCGAGAGAGGCGTTAGCAAATGACATGCGTGTGTCTCCAGGGCGGTGGCGAGCTTAGAATTCCCGGCCGATCAGGGCGCGCCCCCATTGCGACGATCCCTTCATTGTAGCCGTTCGCCGAACTATTCCTTAATCATAACAGAGCGCAGGACCGCGAAAGCACGGGCAGACGGTCTGTTAGCTCTTTCGCTCGCGAGCGGCTTTCGCCAATGCGGGATCTTCCAAATCGATGGGAATGTATTTCAGAGGGTCGACGGGATCGCTGCTGTTGCGGTCGCCCTGCCACCACTGGCCGGCGCGTTCGCCACGGACAACCTTGTATTGACGACCGAAGTCGTCGATCGACCACTCCCACGTACAGTCCATGCTGCCGTAGTGCGCCGAGATGGCGCGGCGTGGGCCGTCCGAGCGATTGCGGCCGGAACCGTGAATGAGTACGGGATGAAAAAACACCGTGTCGCCGGGATTCATTTCCAAGTGCACGCGCTCCACATCGCCGTCGACACCGGCCGCTCCCCAGTAGCCGCCGTTGACGAATTCCCAATCGACGTTCTCGTGCGGGAGCAGCTCCCCCGTGTGCGAGCCCGGCAAAACGACGAGGCAGCCGTTTTCTCGCGTCACCGGTTCCAGGGCCGTCCAGGTCGCAATGATCTTGTCGGCCGGTCGAAACGGGAAGTAGAGCAGATCCTGATGCAGAGGGTGGCGGCCGTCCACACCCGGCGGCTTGTTGATCAGCATCGTATGAATCGAGAAGATATCGTGGCCGATGAACGCCTCGAGACAATCGAGAAGACGGTCGTCCTCCACATACGAGTAGAGGACCTCGTCGTTTTCGAAGTCTTGGATCTTGGCGATGGCTTCGCCGGGAACGCGAGGCGTGACAACGCCCTTGGCGACCATCACATCTTCCATGACCAGCATTCCCTTGGCCGGTGCGACCTCTCCAGAAACCACCGCATCGAGCCGGTCGCGCCAGCGCAGAAGCGACGCGTCGTCGAAGAGCCCGGACACCACGGCGTAGCCATTGGCGCGATAGAAGGCGACTGTCTGGTCACTAACACGGTCCATAGAGAACGCTCCCGGACGGCCTCTGAAGGCCGCCCCTGATGCGAGCTTACCGGCGTGGCATGTACCGGCAACTCGCAGAGCCACACCCCCGGAATCCCAAGCTCGCCACGACGAACAAGAGCCCTGCAAGTGCCCAGAATTTGGACTCGTACCCCCCTATGGAGGGGGTCGCGAACAAGCTTGTGCTGTTGTGCCGACGCCACGCACGCCCCACACAAAAACATGCTTCCAAACCACCGCCGCCTGGCGTAACGTTCGGCGTTAATGACAGACCATCTGCAACTAAGTCGTAGCGCCCCCTACAGCCCAAATTTTTCACAACATTAGGAGACCTTTCATGTCGAAGACCAACAAAATGATTTCGGTGCTTGCTGCCGGCGCACTCGCCCTCGCAGTTGTGCCGAGCACATACGCGGGCGATCCCGTGCAGACCTGCGAAAAGTCGGCTGCGAAAGGCTTACAAGGATGCGTCAAGATCGCGACAAAAGCGCAGAGCAAGTGCTTCGATGCAACGGGCGCTCAATGCCTTCCCTCCGACCAAAACCTAGTCAAAGCACTGGCGAAAGTCGGTAAGAGCACCGCCAAGTGCACGGACGATGCGACCGTACAGTCGGTCGGCTACGGCCCGAGCTTCACGCTGGCCGGCCTCACCGAGCGCCTCGAGCAACACTGCCTCGCCGAGGCCCGCTCGATCGCAGCACGCTCCTTTGGCGGCCCGGCGGGAGCACCGAGTGGCGGTCCCCTGACTTTCAACGCGATTGGCGATTGCGTCTTCAGCGCACACAAGTTTGGTGCGAAACACCTCTCTACCGCAGCGAAGACCAATTCAAAGTGCGTGCAGAAGCAGCTCAAGAGCGGCAACTGCGACACCGTTAAAACCGCAGCGAAGATAGACAAGTCGCGCACCAAAGCCGCCGCCAAGATAGACAGCGGTTGTGGTGCCTTCCCTCTCGACACGGCCGTCGGAATCACCACTGCCCAGTATCTCGCCCGCGCCGATACGCAGGCCGAATGTATGGTTGCAGCGACGCACCCCAACGTCGCACCGCTTGATCTGGACTGTGGCCCGCGCGCCACAATACCTTCGATCGCGCGCGAGACTTACGTACAGATCGTTCTCGACTCCGCCACGTGGGGAACCAAGTGCGGTGATGGCAGCGACTACGCTTTCTGGGTTCGCTTGCCGGCGGCAGGGCTCGATCCCGGCAAGGTCGTCATCGGCATGCAAGGCGGTGGCGTCTGCATCGGTGAGTCCGACTGCTCGGGTGTTCCCGCCGGCCTGTTCGAAGCACTCAGCGATGCGGCTCAAACCGAGGGCATCATGTCGAATGACCCGCTGGTCAGCCCGCTGTCGGACTTCACGAAGGTGTACCTCCCCTACTGCACGCAAGACGTGTTCATCGGCGGCGGCACGACCACGGTATTCCCGAGCGTTACCGTAGAGCGCTTCGGCGGCATCAACACGCGCACATCGTTGCGCTACGTGCGCGACCTCATCTGGGCTGAAATGGACGCCACGACGACCGCAGGCGGCTACGACCCCGACAAAATGCGCGTCTTCTTCGGCGGCTTCTCGGCAGGCGGCTTCGGCACGCTCTACAACATGCACTACCTGCTCGACGACCTACAGTGGCAGCGTACCACGGGCTTCCCCGATGCCGCGCTCGCCCTGGATAGCGGCGGACCTGTGAGTGTTGCAGCGCTAGGCGCGCTCGTGATTCCCGCCACACCGCCCAACGGCTGGGACAATAAGCGCCTGCTACCGCCCTACTGCTTCACGACAGACTGCCCCGTCGGCCCAGTCCTCCTCGATCGCTCGCAAGCGCGTATGGAATGGGTGCCGGAGCAGCAGTGGATGATCCTGACGAACCAGAACGACGCCGTGCAGGTGTCGACCACGTTCTTCGCGAGCACCGCCGATTGGGTAAACGAGATGCGATTGCAGTACTGCGCAACGAAGGACTACACGGGAGTGAACTACTTCCTGCAGCCGACCTCTACGAGCATTCATGTGATCTCGGCCTCGGATACGAACTTCACGACGTTCGCCACCGACGGTCAGCTCATGAACGACTGGATCGGCCAGGGGTTCACCGACCCCGCCGGCGTCGTCAGCCGTGTACAAGAAGGTACATTGATTGGCGATATTCCCGGCGTGGCTGCATTCCCCTGCACGGTTTCCCCGTAAACTGTAAAGGGCGAAATCACCCTCATTAGTAAAGAGCCCCCGGTCTGCACAGGCCGGGGGCTCTTTTGTGCGTGCACGGTGTGACGAAATGCTCTTGCAGGCGGATAGGTGGGGGCGTAGGGTTTTTTCGTGCCGAGATTACCGCTCATCCCGCGCCACAAAGCTTCGCCCGAACTTCGGGGAGCCTACGACCGAGTGGCGCGCGCGTGGGGTATGAAGCAAACCCCACCGCTTGCGATCCAAATCATGCAGTGCTTCTCGGTCGCACCTGAGTACGTCGAGCCCGCCGGCATGGGGTACTTCTATTCGGGGTGGGCCGCTCAAACACCGCGCGAGCTGCTCGAACTCGTCGCCGTACTGGTCAGTAGATCGAACGAATGCTTCTATTGACTAACCGCGCACTCGTCGGCCCTGCAGGCTGCAGGGATGCGCAGTACGAAAGTAGAAGCGTTCGCCGAGGGCAACGGGCTCCCCGTAGATGCTAACGATGGTGAGCGCGCCATCGCGGCGCTCGTCGCCAAGACCACGATCGCTCCCGCAATGCTGGGACCGGCAGATTTACACGACGTCACGATGCGCTTCGGCACGACGGCTGCCGTAGACATCACCGGCTACCTCTATTCCTTCCATTTCATCAACCGCATCGCCGATCTGGTCGGAATTCAAAGCGATCTGCCGCTGATTCAGCCGCACTGGGCCTGGCTGCGGCGCATGGGGGTTCGTCTTCAGGGCGCGATGATGCGCAGAGGCATGGATCTCAGCCGTCAAGAAGTCTCTGTCGATGTCGATGCAGCAGTCAACCGACTGAGCTCCTTCGTCGGAACACTCCCCCGCGGTTTTGTCTCGCTGCACAACGCACCGAACGTTGCCGGCATACTCGACACCGTCTGCGATGTCGTGTCGTGTCTGAATCAAGAAATGTTCGATCGCGTAGGCGACTTGGTGCGTTCGGCACTGCCCGCCAACGAAGAAGAGGCCACGGGGATTCACACGCGCCCCGCCGACCCTCTCGAAGCCTTGGTGTTCGTAGGCACTCGGTATCCGGCACGCACCACCGACGACCTGGTCGCGCGCGTGCGCCAAAGCGAAGGGTTGGACGACCGTGGGGTACTCGATCTCTTCTACTCGATATCGGTACACAACGGGCTGGAGCGCATGCGGCGCCTGCTCGCAGAACCCGTCGTTGTGATGCGTCGCGGCGAGGTCGCCACGACACACACTGTCACAGCAACGGGTCGCTAACAGCAGCCGTTATCGAATCGGTTTTTGCGGCGGCATGTTGAAGTCGCCTTGCGGCAACCAACCTGACTCGGCGATGATCTCGTTCACGTGCACCATGTTGAGAAGATCCATTTCGAAATTGAACTTACCACCGCCGGCGTAGTGCATCACCGAAATGCCCGGAGCTTCGTAATGGGTTCCGTCGTCGCGCGTGCCGGCCAGCCGGTTGTACCACATGGTAACCAGCCGGTTGCCGTCGATCATCGTCCACTGGGTCGGGAAGACCCAGCCTTCGAGACCGAGCATGCTCTCGTCGAGAAACTTCTTGATCTCGCCGATGCCGTTGATGCGGCCCCAGGCGGGATCGATGAAGGTGGCATCGTCGGTGAAGAAGTCCGCCAGCGCGCTCCAGGGCAGCTCGCCCGTCTCTATTTTCGTACGCACCCCCAGGTAGCGATCGTGGGTCTCTCGGATCTCCTGCTCGGAGAATTCACTCATTGCCTGCCTCCGCCCCATCGGGCATTTTCGTTGCTCGCTCGGCGCTCGAGCGTAGCGGATCTCCCGATTCTACCAATCGGCAAGCCTGAGGGAACGCTCTGCGATGGCAGCCGCAGCACAAGAGGGGTAACTTACGGCGGCCTCGAGCGTTGTAGGTAGTGACGATGAAAACGCGACTCACCAAGAACCTCCCATTATTGGCCCTTGCCGGCGTCCTTGCGCTGGCCGGCGCGCTTGTCGCAGGCCCCGCCCGTAGCAACAATAACGAAAAGCCGGACAAGGCAGAGAAGCCAATGACAGACTCAGCAAAACTCTCTAAAGCCACCTTCGCCGGTGGCTGCTTCTGGTGTATGGAACCACCGTTCGACAAGCTCGACGGTGTAATTTCTTCGACTTCCGGCTATATCGGCGGACAGAAGAAGGACCCTACCTACGAAGAGGTTTCCGCCGGTGTTACCGGCCACACCGAGGCCGTCGAGATTGTTTTCGACCCCGCGAAAGTCAGCTACGAAAAACTGCTCGACGTATTTTGGAAGAACATCGACCCGACGGTTTCGAACCGCCAATTCTGCGATGTGGGCAGTCAGTATCGAACGGGCGTTTTCTATCACGACGACGAGCAGCGCGAGGCCGTAGAAGCGAGCAAGCGCGCCATCGATGAAAGCGGCAAACTCGGCGTTCCCATCGTTACCGAGATCACGGCGGCCACCGAATTCTACCCCGCCGAGGACTACCACCAGGACTACTATCGAAAGAACCCGGTGCGCTACAGATACTACCGCTACGGCTGTGGGCGCGATGAGCGCCTCGACGATCTTTGGGGCGACGACTCCTGATCAAATGTCTTCGATGACACCGGCCCGGACGAGCCGATCGTAGTCGCCGGCGTCCACACCGAGTAGTTCCTTGAACACATAGGCGTTGTCCTCGCCTACCGAAGAGCCGGTCCCCGGTGTCGCTCCCGGTGTCGCGGTCATGCCGAGCGGTATGCCGGGCGCCACAACCTTGCCCTTCTTCTTATGATCGAGTTCCTCGAAGAATCCGCGCGCCGCGAGCTGCGGATCGCGGTGCAACTGATCGTCCACATCCTGCACCGCTGCCGCCGGCACGCCCGCCTTCTGCAAGGCATGCATCAGCCCGTAGGCATCGCGCGTGCTCGTGTGCGCTTCGATGCGCCGATCAAGTTCGTCTGCGTTAGCGACGCGGGTCTCGGCGGTGGCGAACTGTGCACCGGATTCTTCGCGATCCAGGCCCAGTAGCTTCGCCAACGCGGCCCACTCTTGTTCGTCTTCGCAGGCAATCGCGCACCATCGGTCCTCGCCACGACAACGGTAGATCCCGATGGGATGGACGCCGGGTAAGCGGTTTCCGCGCCGCTCGGGCTCGCGGCCGTTCGCAAGCAGCTCCATCACCGCCGCGCCCATCGCCGACACCGTCGCCTCGTATTGCGACATATCGATATGCTGCCCCGCGCCGCTACGACGCCGATGCTCCACAGCGGCCAGGATGGCGACCATACCGTGGACGGCGCTCAATGGGTCCGGGTACGCATACTGGGTCACCGCGCCGTCGCGATGCGCGTAACCGGCGCTGCGTACCATGCCCGAGAGCGCTTCTATATTGGGGCCCCATGTCACGTAGCGATGATAGGGCCCGGTCGCGCCGTACCCCGTCGACGACAACATGATGAGCCGCGGATTGACGGTCTTCAGATTGTCGTAGTCGAGCCCGAGTTTGGCCAGCACCCCGTGGCTGAAATTTTCGACTACGATGTCGGCGCGCGCGACCAGATCCTTCGCCAGGGCGACGGCATCGGGCTTGGTCAGATCGAGCGCAACAAACCGTTTACCGGCATTCCAGTCGGTGAACCAGGGCGACAGTGCATCTTGCACGCCGAGTTCCGGTTCGCTCGGTGCAATATAAAGACGCGTAACGTCGGGGAAGCCGCGCGACTCTATCTTGATCACCTCGGCGCCCGCCCACGCCATGAAGCGCCCGATCCACGGCCCGGCCATCCCGGCGGTGAACTCAACGACACGCAGACCGGCCAGCGCACCGTCGCGCGTAAGCACGGCTCCTCGACCGGCGCTTTCGGCAACCGGCGCAGCCAACCGCCCGGGCTCTAGAACCTGCGCCCGTTCGATCTCGGTTGGCGACAATCCGAGTTCGTCCGCCAACACTTCGTCGTTGTGCTCCCCCAATGTCGGCGCCGGGCGATCGAAGGTGCAGGGGGTCGCTTGCGGGCGATACGGCGCACCGGGATAGCGCAGTTCGCCGGTATGAACGTGATCGAGCGTCTCGAAGTAGCCGCGATCGCGAAGATGCGGGTCGTCGAGGAGGTCTTTCGCGCGCGCCACGGGCGTCATCGCGAGATGTCGGCGCTGCGCTTCGTGATAGATCTCGTCGACGGTAAAGCGCTCCGTCAGTTCGCAGATAAAAATGTCGAGCAGTTCGCGATACGCCTGACGCACCGACGACGGCCCTTCGAACATCGGATCGAGTACCTCGACGTTGCCCGTCACCTCATTGATCCAACGCGCCAACGCCTTCCAATGCAGTGGTCGGTTGACCATCAGATAGATCAGCCCGTCCGAACAGGCGTAAGCGCCCGACGGAACCGAGGCGACAAGTCCGGTGCCGAAACGTTTCGGCACGATACCGTCTTCGAGATACTTCCCCGCACCGCTCACATGGGAGAACGACACGACGGTCTCTACCACCGATACGTCGATCAGCTGACCGTGGCCCGATGTCTCGGCGTAGTGCAGCGCGCTCAAGGCCGATGCCGCCGCGTAGGTACCCGCCATCACGTAGGCCTGTTCGGCCGGGGGCACCACAGGTGGATCCTCCGGTTCACCGATGCAGTAGGCCGACCCGCCGAGCGCATGTGCGGTGAGGTCGGTCCCCAGGTACTCGGACCAAGGGCCCGTCAGACCGAAATCGCTTATCGAGACCAGCACGAGCCGTGGGTTGTTTTGCGAAAGTCGGTCCCAGCCGAAACCGCGCCGATGGAGACCGGCGGCGTCGACGATGATATCGACGCTCGCTGCTAGGCGCTCGAAGACGGCGGCGCCAGCGTCCGAGTCGAGCTCGAGCGTAATCCCACGCTTGTTGGTGTTGCGGTAGAGAAACGAAAGACTGCCGTCACGGTGGCGAGCATCTCGATAAAACGGCGCTTGATCGCGCGTGGCTTGGCCACCGGGCGGCTCGACCTTGATGACGTCCGCCCCGAGATCCGCGAGCAGCTTGCCGCAGTACTCGCCCTTGCCATCGGCGACCTCGAGCACGCGGCGTCCGGCGAGCGCTCCTTGCGCTTCTCGCGCTTCTCGCGCTTCTCTCGCCACCTGGACCCCGCTAGCGGCCCTCGAACTTGGGCTTGCGCTTCTCGACGAACGCGCTGGTGCCTTCTTTCGCGTCCTTGGTGTCCGACGTACGTGTGGCCGCGATGGCTTCGTAGTCGAGCATCTCTTCGAGCGTCGAAACGAGGCTCTTGTAAACAAAGCGTCGCGCCAGATCGACGGCAACGCTCGGTCCCTTCGCCAGCTTCTTGGCATAGGCCATCGCCGCCTCCAGGTGCTTCCCCTCTTCGGTGAGCTCGTCGATGAGGCCTTCCTTCAGACACTCTTCGGCTCCGAGAATCGCGCCGGTTTCGACCATGCGCAGCGCGGTCGACAGACTGGTGATGCGCGGCAGCAACCAACTGATCCCACAGTCGGGTGCGAAACCGAGGCGCACCATGGCGGCGCACATCTGCGTGGTCGGATCGCCGAAACGTCGATCGCAGGCCAGCGCATACGCGAGTCCCGCGCCCATTGCCGGACCGTGCACGGCCGCGATTACAGGCTTATCGACGTCGTAGATCCAGCGTACGGCTTCCGCAATCGGACCCGCGGGGGTCTTGCGCTGATAACGTTCGAGTTCGACATCGGTGATGCCCGGAAGGCCGCGGTCGCTGTTCCCGCTGAGCCAGTCGGCGTCGCCGCCGGCGCTGAAACCGCGCCCCGCACCGGTCATCACGATCACCCGCACGTCGTCGTTTTGGCGGAGCTTGCGCAGAAGCTCGCACATATCGTCGCCCATATCCCAGTTGATCGGGTTCAGACGTTCGGGGCGGTTGAAGGTGATCACCCCCACGCCTTCGTCGATACTAAACAAAAAGTGTTCGCTCTCTACCATGCCTTGGCTCCTAGAAGTTCCGTCAGGCGACTCACGCCGCGTGTAGCTTGGCTACGATGTCCTCGACGCGATCGTCGTCGTCACGCAGACTCGGGGGTAGATCGAGCAAGACGGTATCGAACACGCCCTTGCAACGGCGGCTGACCTCGTCGGCAAAATTATCGTACGTCGCCGATATCGCCCATTCATCGAGCATGTCGTCGGTGATCTGATTGGGAAGCTCGGTCCACTTCCCTTCTTTCGACAGTTGATGCAACTTCGCCCCGACGTCTTCCCAGCCATGGTGCTCGAGGACGGCGTGGTAAGTACGTGTCGAGGCGTAAAACGCGATGTGTTGCTTCTGCTCCTGCCGCGCTGCCGCAACGGCTTCTTCGTCGATACCGGTAGCCAGGAACGGCGCGCCGACGATATCGATGTCGGCAATGGTTCGCCCGTCCCTTTTGGCGCCCTCGTCGATCAGCGGTAGCAACCGCGACGACGTGTACTCGAACGTTCCTACCGGATGCAGACGCAAACCGGCGCACAGCTCACCCCCGAGTCGCGCCATGTATTTGTTCACCGCGGCGATATAGATCGGCGGCTCGGGGTACTCGATCGGTCCCGGATTGAAGAACGGCGGAATGAGTTTGAACGTGTAGTGCTCGCCCTCGAATGTCTCGGGATTGGCAGGGTCAGCGAAACTCTTGAACATCGCCTTCATCGCCAGCAGATAGTCGCGTAAACGCGGCCCGGGCGGCGCCGTCCAAGGCGCCGAATAGCGAAGCACGTTGTGGCCTTTCACCTGGGTGCCCAGCCCTAGCGCGAAGCGCCCTTTCGAATACTGCTGTAAGTCCCAGGCGATCTGCGCCGTTACCATCGGACTGCGCGGGAATGCGATCGCCACGTTGGTACCGAGCGTTACGCGCTCGGTGTGCTGGGCCGCCGTCATCAGCGGCAGGAACGGATCGTGACCGGCTTCCGGCGCGAATCCTCCGTCGAAGCCCAGCCGTTCAAGCCGTTGGGCCTGACCTATGATCGTCTCGATCGTGAACGCAGCTTGGCCGCGACCGGCGTACTGGTTGGTGTCCGGGTTCATGAGCCCGGTCTCGACGCGCAGTCCCATCAGATCTCGTCCCCTCTGCTAAGCTGCCTTCTCGCCGGCTTTGGAGATCCCGAGAGCATCGAGCGCAGCAATATATCCAAACGTCATGGCAGGACCGATCGTGCCGCCGGCGCCCGGATAGGTGGGGCCCATGACCGACGCCGAGCAGTTCCCGATCGCATACAGCCCCAGAATGACCTCGCCCGATTCCTTTGTTACCCGCGCGCTCAGATCGGTGGTCAGACCGCCCTTGGTTCCGAGTTCCCCCGGATAGGCTTCGATGCCGTAGAACGGCGCCTTGGCAACCGGAGCCAAGCAAGGGTTCGGTTCCACTTTGTCATCGCCATAGTAGCGGTCGAATCCACCCTCGCCGCGGTGGAAATCCGGATCGTGCCCGGCGAGCGCATTCTCATTGAAACGCCTTACTTCGTCCTCGAGGCCCTCGGCATCGACGCCGAGCTGATTTGCGAGGTCGCTTAGCGTGTCGGCCTTTCGCAGGTACCCCTGACGGAAGCGTTTAGGCAGCACCCAATCCGGCTGCTGGGCGCCCGCGAGCATCGGCCCGCAGGGGTATTTCGCGCGATAGTTCGCGTCAAACACCATGTAGGCGGGAATCGTCGGCGCCTCTTCGGTGTTTTTTTCGTAGGTGACCTGAACGACGTTCGCATACGGAGAGGCCTCGTTCACAAAGCGCCGTCCCTTCTTGTTGACGATGATGCAACCGGGCAAGCCCTTCTCAACCACCAGCATGCGTGCACGCTCTTCGCCGGGGACAACCGTCGTCGGGCCCCACCAGGCTTCGTGCATCCAATCGATACCGGCGCCCAACTCCATGCCCATGCGAATGGCATCGCCGGTGCTCGCGGTGCTGCCCGTGGTCCACTCGGCTTTGGTCGGGCTGGGCAGATACTTGGCGCGCATTTCCGGATTGCTTTCGAACCCGCCGGCCGCGAGCACGACGCCCTTGTCGCCGCGAACGCGAATCTTGCGACCGTCTTTCGTCGCTTCCACGCCAACCACGCGACCATTTTCTTCGATAAGGCCTTCGACCTTCGTGTTCGTCCAGATCGGGATGTCGCGATCCATGAGCGACAGACGAAGCGGCGCCATCAACGCGTTTCCAAGCGAAAGGGTGCGGTCGCGCTTCGTCTTCATGCGCCAACGCAGATCGCCCCAGTAGCGCATCATGATCTGCATCGTAAGTTTGATCCACCCGGGATGGCGCGCGAGCAGATGATGGGCCTCAGTGGCCGTCATCGACATACGCCCCATCACAAGTTCCTGGAGCGCTGGCTCGCGCAGATTGTCGAACTCGTCGCCGAGCAAACTGGCGTCAAAATGTGCGGCTTCCAAAGAGCGCCCACCCGGCTTGCCGCCCGGCTCTTCGGCGTAGTAGTCCATGTACGTCAACATGCAATCCATACGCAGATGCGTTTGCTCGAGGATGTACTCGAACATCACCGGCGAGACGTCGACGTAGGTTTCGAGTTTGTCGTCGGGCACCTCACCCTTGGTGATCTTCTTGAGATAGGCCAGTGAGTCTTCGCGCGAATCCTCGACGCCGTGCTTACGCATGATCGAGTTGTTCGGGATCCAAATGCTGCCGCCCGACATGGCGGAGTTACCACCGAACTTGTCGGTCTTTTCGAGCAACAGGGTGCTGCCGCCGTGCTCGTGCCCGACGATGGCGGTCGCCATAGCACCGGCCCCCGTCCCGACGATCAAAAGATCTACCGTGTGATCCCAGCCGTTCGCGTTCGTGTCAGTGCTCATAGCAGTCCTCCGCATTTGCGCGTTATCGCTTCAATACTACCGCAGCGGCATTGCCACCCAAGCCGAGCGTCTGCCCAAGACCCACCTTCGCGTCGGGCACCTGACGCCCGCCGCCCTCCCCGCGCAGCTGTGTGGCCAACTCGACGATCTGGAAGATGCCCTGAGCAGTTGTCGCCTCACCGAAGGAGAGAAAGCCTCCGCTCGGGTTAATCGGCAGTGAACCGGTCGGCGTCGTATTGCCCGCCTCGAGTTCATGCTCGGCCTGACCCGCGTCCCAGAATCCCCATTCCTCGGGAAAGCACAGTTCGTAATAGACCGTATTGTCCTGCAGCTCGATGAAGTCGACGTCTTTGTGTGTCGTACCCGCAGCTTCCATAGCCTGCGCGACGGCGCTCGCCGCTTCGCTGTGAAACGTCTTGCCCCCCGGCGGCACAGGCCCTGCCAAGCCGCGGGTGATGCCGTCGTTAAAACTATTGGTCGCAACCGAACTGCCGCCCACCCATACCGGCTTGGTCGTGAGCTGCTTCGCCTTCTCGGCCGAGCAGATCACAATTGCAGCAGCGCCGTCGGACACCGGACAAATTTCGAACAGACGCAGCGGGTAGCTGACCATCGCCGAGCCGAGGATATCCTCCATCGAGAATTCCTTGTTGAAGCGCGCATACTTGTTGTGAACCGAGTTTTTGTGCGCCTTGACGGCAATCTTGGCGAGTTGCTCTTCGGTCGTACCGTGTTGGGCCATTCGCTGACGACACATTACGCCCCAGAACGACGGCCCGGGGATGCCCACGCAAACTTGGCGCAAGTACTCGGGGTCATACTCGTCTTCGACGCCCGAGGTTTGGATGAACCCTTTGGGCATCTTCTCGCCGCCGACGACGAGAACCATGTCGTGCATCCCGCCGGCAACCATCATGTAGCCGACATTGAAGGCGTTCGCGCCGGCTGCGCAGCCGGCCGACAGGTTGTAAACCGGGATGCCGGTGGACCCCATCTCTTCGACGATGTCGTTGCCGTTGAGCCCCCAACCTTTGCCGCCCGAGAAGCGAGAGCTGGCCGCAGACACCGCTTCGATATCGCGCCAGCCGATTCCCGCGTCCTTGAGCGCGTTATCGGTAGCCTCGCGCATCAAACTTGTAACCGATTTGTCGGGGAACTTACCCCAGGGATGCATTCCCAGTCCGACGACTGCAACGTCTCTCATGATCTCGTCCCCTCTTATACGGGCTTGAACTTCCAGCCGGTGATTTCGTTGCCTTCTTCATCGTGCGCCAACGCGTCGATGACCAACTCGACTCGCGCACCCGGCTCAACCGAATGCGGATCCTCGACATCGATACGGCCCAACACGCGAAGTCCGTCATCCAAATCGATGAAGCCCATCGCGTAGGGTTTATAGGGTTGGTCGAACTTCACCGGCGCGGGCGGTGGATAGTCTTGGATCGCCAAGCTCCACAAGGTGCCATTTGGGCCGAACTCTGCGTCTTCGGTCTTCGCGCCGTCACATTCGGGGTTGTGACACACTTCCGATTTCGGAAGATAGCCGGCGCCACAGCCTGCGCACTTCGAACCCGTCAAACGCGGGCCCTCCGCCGTCTCGGCGAACAGGTCTGCTACCACTGGGATACGATCTGCCATGTTCGCGTCCTCCTATGCTTTCTTTGCGGCCGCCGTGAGTTCCGGAAGAACTTCCAGGCAGTTACCGACAATGCCGTACTTGGCGTATCGGAAGATCGCCGCATCGGGATCTTGATTGATGGCGACGAGTGTCTTCGCCGCGGCGCAACCGACCATGTGTTGGCTAGCACCCGAGATGCCGGCCGCAATGTAGAGCGACGGCTTCGTGATTTTACCGGTCAGTCCGACCTGCTGCGCCGGTGTCGCCCAGCCATCATCGACGATGGGGCGCGACGCGCCGGCCATGCCGTCCAGAGCGACCGCCAAGTCTTCGACCAATTGAAAGTTTTCTTTCTCGCCGAGTCCACGGCCGCCGGCGACGACGACCTGTGCATGCTCGAGGCGCGGACCGGCCGCCTCTTCGGGGCGTTCGAGAATCGTAATGCGTTCGCCGTCACCGTCGACATCGACCGATACTCGGTTGACGGAGGGCGCGGTAGCCCCGGCGTTTGACGGCTCGGGGACCACCGCGTTCGGATTGATCGAAAAGATGTACGTCCCACCGTTCGCACAGCGATACACCGCACGCGTGTCGCCACCGAACGCCGAAACGGTCGCATCGATCGCACCTTCATCCACCGAAAAACCCACACAGTTCATCACCGCACCCGCGCCCAAACGCCCGGCCAAGCGAGCCGACACCAGCCGGCTCTCAAAAGTCTGCGGGAAAACAATCGTGGTCGCCGGATTGGCTTTGAAATAGGCCGTGAGAGCGCCGACGAATACGTCGGCTTGGCATGTGGCCGATTCAATCGCGATCGAATCGACGGCGCTCGCACCGTAGGAGATCGCATCGGCGGCGGCTTGTTCCGAGATCGCGCCGACCGATACCACCTTGATGTCGGTGCCGAGTGCGGCAACAAGGTCGCGCGTCAGCGTAAGCGCCTCTTGCGCTTCGGCTCCAAGCTCCCCGGAGACGGCGCCCCAAATGCATACAGCGACTGATGTGCTCATGATTCCTAATTCCTGTGCGTCGTACGCGTCACTAGATGACGGCGTCCTGCTTGAGCTTTACGATCAACGAAGCGGCGGCCGTCGCCGCGTCACCTTCGATCATCTGGCACGCACCGTGCACTTCAGGAACGAATTGCTTGGTAAGTTCGACCTTCGGGGCCAACGCGGCTGCATCGAGCGGCAGATCGCCGAGCGCAACGACCGTAGGCTTCTGTTTGCGCGCCTTCATCTTGGCTTGCATCGTCGGATAGCGCGGCTCACCCAGTTCGTTGCTGATGGTCACCACGGCCGGCAATGCGGCTTCAACCACCTCGTCGCCGTCGGGCGTTACTCGGATCACCTTCACCTTGCCGTCGGCCGGCTGCACGTCGCGCGCGATGGTCACCACCGGCATATCGAGATGCTCGCCGATCAGCGCAGGTACAATGCCTTGATCATCGTCAGATGCTTGGCGGCCGCAGAGCACCAGCTCGGCACCGCCGCTGTTCTTGATATAGGCCGCAAGCACCTGCGCGACCGCGTGATAGTCGAGCGTGGTATCGCCGGTCTCGATCTCGACCACCTCGTTGGCTCCGAGGCTCAGTGCGTGTTTGAGATGATCGGTATTTTGCGAGCCGACCGACACGACTGAGAGGGTCACGTCTTGGCCCGCGTCGCGCAAACGAAGCACGGCTTCGACAGCCTGCTCGTCGTACGCGTTCATCAGACGGGGAATAGACGTCTGGGTGAACGTCTTGCCGTCATCCCCTATGGCCAACCGACCTTCGAGCGCGTAGTTATTGACCGCGTCGGGATCGAATACTTCTTTTGCACAGACAACGATTCGCATGTTCTTCCCAAAGGGCCCGCGCCCTATTCTTCCACCAGCCAGAGCATCTGTGATTCGCACCAAACCTCTTCGTCACCCCAAGCGTCGGGCTTCAGATAGAGATCCCTCATGAGATACCAGCGCCAGGGCGGATCTCCATGGTCGATGTAGTCTCCGGTTAGCACACCGGCGAATTCGTGACGCACTCCGAACTTCGTGCCCGGCAGCTGCCCACCGCCGTCGCACTCGGCGCGCTTGCCCGCCATCGACTCGTCGAAGCCGCGAATGGTCGGATGCTTCGGGCGCTCGACCACCGCGTTGTTCAGCCCTCGGCCCCCGTGATGCCTTCGAACGTGTCGAGCGCCTCTTCGACCATATCGAACACAATCTGACGGGCGGGTTTCAGTTCGGTCACGAAACGCACGCCCTGCCCCGCCGCGTCGTACATCAGGTCTTCACGACGGTGGTCGTTGGCGGCCTGTGTATACGAGGAGCTAAGCAGCATCTGATAAGGCGACGGTAAGATCTTGGGTGCTTCTTTCGAGGCCCATTCCTCGGTCCACGGACACTTGGTCACGCGCATCGGGAAACCAGAGACCGACTTCGAATACGTCGTATCGTCGGCGGTGATCTGCGTGAGCTTTTCTTTCATGATCATGTCGACGTCCGACTCGCGACACGCCAGCCACTGCGTGCCCGTCCAAACACCCTGAGCGCCGAGACAGATCGCCGCAGCGAGATGCTTGCCGGTGGTAATTCCACCGGCTGCGATCACGGGAACGTCGCCGGCAACGGCGCACACTTCGCCTACTACAGAGAAGGTTCCGATGTTGCCGGTATGACCGGCAGCGTCGTAGCCTTGGGCGATGATCACATCGACACCCGAGGCGATCTCGCGCTCGGCCTGACGCGCCTTGCCGACCAGGCCGAATACCTTCATGCCGCGCTCGTGTGCTGCAGGAATCATGAAAGCCGGGCTACCGAGTCCGGACACGAATACGGGAACTTTCGTATCGAGAATAACGTCGATCTGCGCGCGTGCGATCTCTTGGTTCAGCCCGCCCCACTGGTGCAGTGCCTCTGCCGATTTCGGATCCGGAACGTCGTACTTCGCTTTGATCTGATCGGCGAAGGCCTGCTGCTCCGCCGGGATCTTAGCGAGAATATCCTCGACGGTTTCGGCGCCGGGCGCGGAAGCGGGAAGCACGAGATCGATGCCGAAGGGCTTGTCGCCTACGCGCGATCGGATCCAGTTGATATCGGCTTCGATCTCCTCTGGGGTGTGCATGGCCTCGCCGAGTACGGCGAACCCGCCGGCGTTGACGACGGCGGCCACGACATCCTTACAATGGGTGAAGGCGATGATGGGGAACTCGATGTCCATCGTGTCGCAAAACGGTGTTCGAAGTGGATCCTTGGCCATAGGGGCCTCTACCTCCGCAAAGTGCCGCTTAGCGGCCTAGAATGCGCGGACAGTATCGCGGGCAGGCGACTAGAACAAGTTCTATTCTCTTGTCTGGAGCGGCCGAGCCTAATATATTCCGGCCGTTCCGACGCGGCCCCGCATTCCGGCGTCGCACGAGGTAAATTGATGTTTTATGTAGCTTTTCTAGAAGACCCCGCACTATGAGCGACGGCGCACTAGCCGGAATCCGGGTCATCGAACTCGGCGAAATGGTCTCGGCCCCCTACTGTGCGAAACTGTTCGCGGATTACGGTGCCGAAGTCATAAAAGTCGAACCCCCCACCCGGGGCGACAGGGCGCGCAGCTGGGGCCCGTTCCCCAACGACACGCCCGACCTCGAGAAGAGCGGTCTCTACTTCTTCTTGAACACCAACAAGAAGAGCGTCACCTGTGATGTCCGCAGCGCTGCGGGCCGCGAAGTCCTCGATCAACTGCTCGACGGCGCCGACGTCCTCATCGAGAACTACCTGCCGCCGCATCTACGCGAGTTGGGGCTGGACTATGCGAGCATTGCGGCCAAGCACCCAGACCTGGTCGTGATTTCGGTCACCCCGTTCGGTCAGACCGGCCCATACGCCGAGTGGAACGGCCACGACCTCAACGCGTTCCATCTCTCGGGTGCATCGAACCGCTACTGCGGGCGCCCAGATGAAGCGCCGTTGGAACAAGGAACGTTCGCGGCCGATTTCTACGGCGCCACGACGGCGGCAACCTGGGGGCTGGCCGCGGTGTACGGTCGCGACCTCGTCGGCTGTGGGCAACAAGTCGATGTTTCTTGCGCCGAGGCCATCGCCGCGACCTTCACCGGCGGACAGAACATCGGCGGTGCCGCGCAAGACGGGCGTTTCGACAAGCGAACCGGCGTCGGCATGTCACTCGGCGCACCGGCGACGATCTTGCCATGCAAAGACGGCCACGTCTGGGTGCTCGCCTTGGAAGCCGCGCAATGGGATGGACTCGCGCGCGCGATGGGCAACCCCGATTGGATGTCGGTCGACATCTTTCAGAACATGCTCAGCCGCGCCGAGAACCGCGACATGATCTATCCATTGATCGAAGAATGGACCTCCCAACATACCAAGATGGAGATCATGGACGCTTGTCAGGCCGAGGGTTGCCCGGTGACCGCTGTCTTCACGGTACAAGAAGCCGCCGAGCACCAGCACATAAAGGACCGCGGCGGGCTGGTTAGTCTCGAGCACGAAGCGCTCGGCTCGATCCGCACGTTGGGTGCACCATTTCAGCTCCCCGAGTGCCCCGGCGGCCCCGCAACCCCGGCCCCGCTACTCGGACAGCACAACACGGAAGTCTACGGCGCACTCGGCCTGGACGTCGGCGCGCTCACGGCCGACGGTACGATTTAGGGATCCTCGTGATGTCACACGCACTACCGCTGTCTAACCTTCGCATCGCCAACTTCGGTTGGGTGTGGGCCGGGCCGGTCACCGGGCAAACGCTAGGCTTTCTCGGCGCCGATGTTGTAAAGATCGAATCGCAAACCCGTATCGACCTGACACGCACGCTACCTCCTTTTGCCGAAGGCGAAGGCGGTCCGAACCGCAGCCTATCGAACCATGCCTGCTGGGCCGGCAACGGATCGGTTACGCTCAACCTCAAAAAACCGGAAGCCATCGAACTTGCGAAAGAGTTCATCGCTACCTGCGACGCGGTGGTCGAGAACTTCGGCCCCGGAGTGATGGAGAGAATGGGCCTCGGCTATGAAGAACTCGTGAAAGTGAAGTCCGACATCGTGTTGTTCTCGATGCCGGCCGCGGGTCAGTACGGCGCACTGAAAAGCGTACGCACCTACGGCATGAGCCTCACGAGCCTCACGGGCGTCGACAGCTTGACCGGCTACCCCGGCGGCGACCCGGTTCCGTTCGAGAATGCATTCGCCGATCCGTACAACGGCATTCTCGGCGCGTTCGCCGTCCTGACCGCGCTCAACTACCGCGACCGGACCGGCAAGGGGCAGCACATCGATCACTCGCAACAGGAAGCAGTGATGCAGATGGCAGGGCCCGCGTTCATGGACTACGAGATCAACGGCCGCGTTGCGGGACCGCTCGGCAACCGCCATCCACTGGCGGTCAACGCGCCGCACGGCGTGTTCCGATGCGCAGGCGACGATCGTTGGATCAGCATCGCCGTTACCACCGACGACGAATGGGCGGACCTGGTCTCTGCGATGGACTCGCCTGCTTGGGCATCCGAGTCGGCATACAGCGACCGCGCCTCTCGCATCGCGAATATCGACTCGCTTCATGAGAAGATCAGCGAGTGGACAGCCGCCGTCGACGACCGAGCGCTCGCCGAGAAGCTACAGGCGGCCGGTGTTGCTGCCGCGCCGGCACTCAACGTCGGCGATTTACTCGAAGACCCACATTTCTGCGAGCGCGAGACTTTCGTCGAGGTCGACCACCCTCTCGGTTTCAAAGAGACCATCTATGGCGCGTACGTGAAGACGTCGCGTACCAAAGCGAGCGTCGCGCCCGGTCCCTGGATGGGCCAGGACAACGAGCGCGTCTTTAAGGAAGTGCTCGGCATGAGCTCCGACCGCTACGACCAGTTGGTCAGCGACGAGATCATCTTCTAGGGGTCGTAGAAGACTACGCTGCCGTTAAAGTTGCCAACGTAGGACCAACCGGCCACGGGGTTTACGGCAAGCGACACCGCGGTCGGGTCGGTAGTGAACGACGAAGCGCTCAGTGTGCCGTTTAGACACGCGCCGGTGGTCGCGTCAGTAAGCGGCGACTCGACGGCGTCCGCCGCGCTCGCCCCGAACACACTCACTTCACCCGGCGGAAGTACCAGTTGATCTTGTCATGCTCTGCGTACTTCTCGATGCGCTCGTAGCCGTGTTCACCGAAGTACTCGAGATAGAAGTCTCCGTTGACGCGACCACCTTCGATGCAAACCAACTCCGGCTGGAAACGTTCGATGTCGAACCCAGTGAGCGCACCTGGCTCAGCCCCTTCGATGTCTATGGTAAGGTGGTCAATCTTTTTGACGCCCTGTTGATCGAGCAAATCGTTCAGCGTGATCGCCGTAACCTTGATCTCGGTAAGGTGCTCCTCGCCCCCCCACAGCGCGGCTTGTTCTTTCGACAAAGAGGACACACTCGGAACCGCGTGCCGGTGAAAGGCAATCGTCCCGCCGGAGCGATCGGTCACTGCGTATTGTAGAAATGTTGAATTGGGGCGTTTCTCCGCCCAGCCCTCGGCGTACTCTGCCAGTGCGTCCACCGCGATTCCGGTCCAACCGAGATGCTTTTCGAGATAGTAGGTCGTGCTGATCCGGATCGGCCACGCGCAACCAATGTCGACAAAGAAGCCCCCTTCTTTGTCCTGGAAAAAATCGCGGATGATCAATTCCTCGTTGGCCTGAGAATATAGCTTCTCTTCGGTTGCGAGGATGTCTCGGTGCGGTTTTTCGGGTGAAGTACAGCCGAACGTAGCCAACGTGGCGAGCACGACCGTGATCGCAGCGACGACACGAGTTGTTTTCATGACGCGTGATCCCACAATGTCGTGCCTCTCATTTGACGCGTCGCCGTGGAACGCTAGCGGCCTTTGAACTGCGGCTTGCGCTTCTCTGCAAACGCCGCAGGTCCTTCTTTCGCATCTTCGGAATCGATCACGCGCTGACCGAGGCCTTTCTCAAGCACGAAGCCGGGCTCAAGATTGAGTGCACGCACGGCGATCTCTTTTGCGGTGCGCACCGCGAAGGGGCCGTTCTTACAAATCGTCTCAGCCCACTTCATCGCCGCGTCCATGAGTTGGTCGGCGGGAACGATCTCGTTGATCAGCCCGATATCGTACGCGCGCTGAGCGGAGATCGGCTTGCCCGTGAGCAGTAGTTCCATCGCAACCGCCCAGGGAATCTGACGTGGCAATCGGATGTGGGACCCGCCGGTCGGAATGATTCCCCAACGCACCTCGCCCAGCCCGAAGGTCGCGTGCTCAGCGGCAATGCGAATGTCCGTACCTTGCATGAACTCCAACCCGCCGGCGATGCAGAAACCGTTGACCGCGCAGATGATTGGCTTGAAGACGTCGGACATCGGACGCTTGGTGTGGTCCTCATAGCCCATCTGGTCGCCTTCCTGCAGCGCCTTGATGGCGCCCTTGAGGTCCATACCCGCACAAAAGGCTTTCTCGCCGACACCGGTAAAAATGGCCACCCACAGATCATCATCGTCGTTGAAGTCTTTGAAGGCGGCGTTCATCGCATGAAGCATGTCCGGCATGAAGGCGTTCATCGCCTCGGGCCGGTTGATCGTCATGATGGCGATCCTTCCCTGCTTCTCGTACTTGAATGTGTCTGGCATTGCGGGCGTATCGCTCACGAAACTGACTCCTTAGCGCGGACTCTCGTAGTCCGCGCTAGTGCCCCGAGCGCCGAAACTTCGGCAGCGTAATCCCGGGCGTAACTTCTTCAAAAACGACTTCGACCGGCGTATCGATCTCGAGATTATCGGGCCGGCAGTCGACGATCTCGGTTACCAAGCGAACGCCTTCGTCCAATTCAACGACTGCCGGTGCATAGGGAGTTTCGTCGGCAAAGGCGGCGTGCAGAGGTCGCGCGGCGACCGTCCACGTAAAGAGCTTACCGCGACCGGATGAGGGCTCCCAGCCCCAGTCCATCGAACCACACTCCGGGCACATTTCGCGCGGAACGTGGCGCCACGCCCGGCAGCCATTGCAGCGTTGGAAACGCAACTCGCCGTCTTTACAGAATCCGTAGAACTCCCGCGTGAGCCCTTCCAGCGCGGGTAGCGGCTTCTTGTATTCGTTGTCCGACATCTCTGATCCCCTGATCGGCTCTAGGCCCTGCCCAAAATGGCAATGCTGCCATCTCCAAAGTCACCCCAGCCCGTCACCACACCGACCTCGGCATCGGCAACCTGGCGCGTGCCGCACTCGCCGCGCAACTGCCGTACGGCTTCAACGATATGCCCCATGCCCAGTACGTGCGCTTCTGACAGCAGTCCGCCGTGTGTGTTCACCGGCAAGTCGCCGCCTAGCTCGATACGCCCACCTTCGACGAACGCTCCGCCTTCGCCACGCTCACAGAATCCGCTTTCTTCGATCTGCTGGAGAACCTCGAACGTAAAGCAGTCATAGATCTGGGCGAAGTCCACGTCAGCCGGTTTAAGCCCAGCTTTCTTGAACGCCTGCGGAGCCGCGATGGTGAGCCCCGTCATGAAGATGTCTTTGCGGTTGGTGATCTCGTCGGCCGGATAGGGCTGACCGCTGGCGACGCCGAGAATTCGCACGGCCTTGCCGGGCAAATCGCGAGCACGCTCGACGGTGGTGACGATCATCGCAGCGGCACCATCGGTCTCGATGCAACAGTCGAACAAGCGATACGGGTCGGTGACCATCGGCGCGGCCAGATACGCTTCCAGCGTCATCTCTTTTCCGTGCATGACGGCGTTGGGATTGAGCTGCGCATGCTTGCGCATCGCGAGAGCGATGGCACCCAGTTGCTCGGGTGTCGTGCCGAACTCGTGCATATGACGACGCGCCATGAGCGCGTACCATTGTGCCGGCGAGGTCAGACCGTAAGGAAAATAGAAATCGCGCGCGATGGCGCCGCCCGGGATCGAACTCACCTGCTCGTTCAGCGTCTGCGCTACGCGGCGACCCGAATAACCATTCCAACCCGCTGGCACCAAAACGTAGTCGGCTGCGCCTGCCTTGACCGCCGCACCCGCCGTCTGCAATGAAGCGACCGGTGCCGCACCGCCCATGTTAATGGTCGCGGCAAAGCGAAGGTTCGGGCAGCCGAGGTTCGCGGCAAACCCTTCAGCCGAACCGAGATTCGGAAACGGCATGATGCCGTCCACTTGACGCGCTTTGAGACCGGCGTCGTCGAGCGCCGCCGTACACGCTTGCAGCTGCAAGGCGAGTTCCGTCACACCCGAGCCTTCGCCGCGGCAGAACGGGGTCTGACCGATTCCGACTATGCAGGCTTCATTTGCCATCGTTGGATCGAAACCGCTCGCTCAGACTCGCTTGTTGGTGTCGATCTTCGCCAAGCGCGCCAGATTGAGCCCAAGGATCTTCGCCTTGGTTTCCTCAGTAATCGGCTTGTAGCCCCACTTCTCTTGAAGCTCCTCAGGCATCTCGAGGTTGCGGATGTAATCGACCGCCAGCGGCATATCGTCGAAGGCGAGATCCAGTCCCATGACGATCTTGTCGTCGCTCACCCACTGAAGCGCCTCACCTATCATGTGGTAGCCGCGATACGGCGAACGGGCGAGCCAGCCGATGATGCCCGAAAGACTCAGGTAGAGATTTGTGTGCTTGCCGGCCAGGCCCATGAGTTCTTCATGATGCGGCCACGCCATGTGGTAGGCGATGATTTTGAGATCAGGGAAGTCCAAGCAAATGTCGTCGAGAAGCGACGGGTGCGTGAACTTGCTGGGCTGCGGACACACGTACGACATGCCGGTGTGTATCGTCAACGCGACGTCCAGTTCTAGCGCTTTCTCGTAGAACGGCCACAGGCGCTTGTCGTTGAGCGGACCGTCTTCGGGCGCATAGACCTTGCAGAGTTTCGCGTTGCGTTCTTTGTGAAGGAACTCGAGTTCCCAGATCGCGTTCTCAACGCCGCGGCGCAGGATCGGCCCGCAGTTCGCTTCGAGGTACATGCGCTCCGGATACGGCTCGATCTCTTTGATCATGAACGCGTTGGTCGACATGCAGGTCGCATAGCCCGAAACGTCCATCATGGATTCGCGCAGTGCGAAGCAGACGTCAACGCCCGCCTTGTCCATCCACTCGATGAGCGCGTGCGCGCGCGGCTCGGGCATGGAGTCGCCGCCGGAGAGATCACGGTCACCACCCCAGGCACGCATCACACCGTCGATGCTCTTCCACCAACGTTCATAGCCGGGGTAGTAGCTCATCTCCTCCATCGACTCGGGATTCATGAAATGACACTCGGACAAAGCGACGAAATGGTTGTTATCAGCCACGGGATTTCCTCCTTGGAAATAGGGCACCGGGATGCTCGTTCGGACTCCGGCGCAGCGGATGAGGGATAGCCCGCCCGCGCGCCTAAGTCGACCGCATCGAAACACGTTCTATGCGGTTTTGCTGGTTAAAACCGCCCTTCTTTCACAAGGTCGATTACGCTTGACATATGATTATATGCTCATATATTCATATGTACATGACAACAGTTACGGAAGCCCTATCGGCAGAACGCGCGGTGACCGCGGCCCGGTTTTTCAAAGGCTTGGCCGACCCCAACCGGCTGCGCCTTCTGGCAGCACTGGGCCGCGGGGAACTCTGCGTACACGAACTGACAGCCGTCGTTCGCATGGAACAGTCGGCCGTGAGCCACCAACTGCGTGCCCTGCGCGAGTTCGCACTCGTCACAAGCCGCCGCGAAGGCCGTCACATTTACTACGCACTGGCCGACCGCCACGTGCGTGATCTCCTGGAAGCCGGCGTCGCACACGCCGCCCACCTACGAGGCTAATCATGCGTTACTTTCTGCCCGCCTATTTCATCGTTTCGGCCCTGACCGTATTCGTCCTGCGCACCTACTTGGTCGGAGCGCGAACGGGCATCAATCCCGTCGCTGAGAAATGGCGCGACGACGTGCGCGGCTACATCGCGCGTTGGCTCGTGGTGCTCGCAATATTGGTGATCGTCAACATCACCCTGTTTGCGCTAGACGCCCAGGCCTACCGCTGGCTGCTGCCTATGGCCGGCTTGGAAACGACGGCCGTGCAGGCTGTGGCCGTTGTACTGCTTGTCACGTCCCTGGTCTGGATCGCCGTGGCGCAGGCACAGATGGGTGATTCGTGGCGAATCGGTATCGACCCCGACACGAAGACGACTCTCGTTTCGCAGGGCGTGTTTACGGTTTCGCGCAACCCGATCTTTCTCGGCATGCGCATTACTCTCGCGGGTCTGTTTCTGGCGAACCCTAACGTGTTGTCCCTGCTCGTCGCCGTAGTCGGCGACGTGCTGATACAAGTGCAGGTCCGCGTCGAGGAACAGTATCTAGAATCCGTCCACGGCCGCGCGTACTTGGACTACAAGGTCCGCGTACCACGCTGGCTGCTGCGTTGGCCGAAGAACGAGAAAAACAAGTTAAGCTAGTCGAGCAGGCTGCCGAGCAGCGACTCGCAATCATCCTGACTCATGTAACGAGGCACCGGGTAGTTGGCGTGGGCCTCCGAGAGAGCGCGCTTAGCGATCGGCGTAATGTCGGTGCGCTGCAGGCTATCGAGCACGACCGGGATATCGACCGTAGCTGCGAGCTCTTTGACGGCCTCGATGAAGCGATCGGCCTTCTCGGTAATGCTGCCGCCTTCGATTCCGATGGCATCCGCCAACTCAGCCAGGCGGCCGGCAGCGGGTCCTTTCGAGAACTCGAGTACGCGCGGGAGCACGATTGCATTCGCGAGACCGTGCGGCGTTTTGTAGTAGGCGCCGAGTTGATGCGCAATCGCGTGCACGTAGCCCACGCTGGCACGCGTAAAGGCCACCCCCGCGTAGTACGAAGCAAGCGCCATCGCACCGCGCGCCTCCACATCTTCGCCCGACGCGAACGCTGTCGGCAGATGGTCAAACACCATCTTCGCCGCGGCGCGCGATAGCCTGCGGGTCTCATCGGTCGCCGACACCGACACGTACGATTCAATAGCGTGGGTGAGCGCGTCCATACCGGTCGCCGCGGTGATCGCCGGCGGAACGCCGGTCATGAGCGACGCATCGAGCGCCGTCATCGAAGGATACAGCTTCGGATCGATGATGAATTTTTTCGCCTTCGCTTTCGAATCCGAAACCACCGCGACCATCGACGCCTCCGAACCGGTACCCGCCGTCGTTGGCAAGGCATAGAGCGGCATCAGTTCCTTACGCAACTTGAACATCCCTTCGAGCTTTTCGATCGGTTTGTCGTTCGATGCGACGGCCGCAATCGCTTTCGACGCGTCCATCGACGATCCACCACCGACTGCTAGAACTGCGTCGCACTGTTCACTCTTGAATCGCTCTACGCCGGTCTGTACCTGTGCAAAGGTCGGATCGGGCTCCACACCGTCATACACGCACCACTCGACGCCTGCTTCACCAAGTGCACCGGTGACGCGCTCGACGATACCAAGCTTTACGAGCATTGCGTCGGTCACGAGTAACAACTTTTTCGTGCCGGTCTGGCCAATCGCCTGGCAGAGCTGTGCGGTGGAGTTGGTCCCAACAAAGGTCACCGGCACTTTTTGCGGAACTAATGGTGCAAGAAATCTACCGATGGCGATGATGAGATTGTGGATGAACTGTTTGAGCGCAAACATAATCGAACTCCGAAGGGGGGCACGGGCGAGGCCTGGACCCCGCTCTCTTGGCATCATGCCTTCGAGGCAATGCGTTGCCAAAGGCTGTGGCGACGGACGTCGCCAACGACTCCGACGTCATCACCGTCCCATGCTACGAACGTATGGCACCAACTCGCGTAGCTGCTCGTCACTGAGCACGCCCGCCCATGGGGGCATCGTTGCGCTGAGACCCGAGGCCTCACCGCCGTTGCGAATCACAGCGAGGATTCGCTCGTCGGTGGTACGCGCCTGCCAAGCCTTCGAGGTGAAATCCGCCGGTGCCGGTACCATCAGATCACCGGGTTTGCCGGCATCACCGTGACATCGCGCGCACAACGCGGCGTAGCTGGCCTTCGCAGTGAGGGGCTCTGGCTGCGGCTCCTGCTCGCCCACCCTGCGACGCTCCAATGTGAGGATCTCACCGGACGGCACCGACCAGTCACCTATCCGGGTCAGCACAATGTCTTCACCCACCTGATCCACCGAGACGATCCCGCGTGCTCCAACATTTTGGATGCGGGCAATCGGCTCGACGCGCACCTCACCGCTGGGCTCACGACGAAGCACGAACACCTCGCCGGACGTGCAGTCGGTGAAGATGTAGCCGCCGCGTAGCTCGGGATGTTTGTCCCCTTGGTAGTGCGTGCCGCCAATGACGCAGGTACGTAGGTTGAGGTGCCGATACGCGTACAACGGCTCGGTTGCCACGCCGTGCTCGAGCACGGCGCCCTGAGCCAACCGATGGATCCAGCGCGCCCCCTCTCTGATACGCCACCAATGATTGGTGCCCCGGCCGAGGATGTTGATCTCTTCGTAGGTCTGCCCGCCTACGTCGGCGACCCACACCTCGCCGGTGGTCGGCTCGAGACTGAGCCGGAAAGGATTGCGCAGCCCGATGGACCAGAATTCTTCCAGAGCGTTCGACTGTCCAACAAAGGGATTGTCGTTGGGAATGCAGTAACCCTGGGTTCGCCCGGCAACGGGCTGGCGCACGATGGGGTGGCTGATGTCCGCCCCTCGAGCACACCGGTGAGCGCCAGGAATACCCAGGGCCGGCTTGCGTCAGAGTACAGCGAGGGGGCTGCGGACGAGCGCCGGCAAATGCACCAGTACTAGCGCGGGCAGAGCCGCGCCCATGTAGAGCGTCGACACACGCAGCCAATCGGCCATGCGGGGAAGGAAGGGGGGGATCCCACCCATAGGGCCAGCGGCGTCAGCGTCACCAGCATGGCGACGTAGAGAAGCAGAACCGTGAGCGGCGGCCACTGGCACAAGCGCGGTTTGCGCTCCGCCGCGGCGAAGCCCAACAACAGGAGCCCGCAGTGAAATGCAATCACCGCAACCACCGGCAACACCGAAGTGCCGCCGCGCCAGCCGGCGTCGAAGCCCATCTCGATGGCTAGCGCTTAGGCCGGCAGTGTCGCGATAACGCCGAACAGTGGTCGCCGAAGGTGGGGCAGCATGACGGGAGAAAACTCGACTCAGTATTACTCGGGCCGTCTTGCCGGGTCCAGATAGGCTGGTCGGACCCTCAACCCGCTATCCTGCTAACCTACTAACTAACCTAGTAGTTGGCCGCTGTGGGATGACTAGGGAAATGCGGCGTCCAACTCAGCAATGATTTCGTTGATCCCGCAGTCCAGCGAGCCGTCGAGGTAGGTCTGGTGCGTGCATTCGATCGACGTGTTCGACGGTGCGTCGACGGGAGATGCTCCCAGAGCGACCAGTTTGTCAACGAGCAGCTGACGCCCATCGCTTTCGTAGTGGCCGTCGGCCTCGTTCAGTAGCGACAGCGCTCTTGGCGCTTCAAGCCCCGGCGCCGAATAGGCCGGTGAGCCTGCACGCATAGCGGCCAGCAACGGATCGGCAACTGCGGCTCCTGGATCGGTAAACCCTCCGATTGGATCCCAGTAAGTAACTGCGCTTACGGCCGCCGGCAGCAGATAGTCCGTGATCGCGCCGAACAGATTGATATCTCCGAAGGACGACGCGTAGCTGGCCAGCAGGCAGTCTTCGGCACAGGCCGGCGGCTTGGCGCCATACGACGCGCCGCAGTCGGCGCCGACTGGTACCGGCTCAAAATACAACGCCGATAACAGATCGATTGCCTCCTCGGTTAGATAGCCCCTGAGCGCGTCGCCCAGCGGCTGCCCTGCGGCAAGATCCGCCAACGATACTTCGGTCATGCCCAGCGAAGCTGAACCCATGTCGGTGAAGAACGACGCCGCCGTGACCACGGCGACGAAATTCGCCACCGGGCTGGCAGCCGCTATCGCATCGTCCCAATGGCCCTTCACGTTTACCAGGTGGTTGGCCGACTCTGCCGCCAAGATTACTGTTCGGGTAGTAAGACCCGTTTTCAGATCGGCCAGTGCAGGGTCGGTCGATGCCGCCCACATCGCGGACCATGTGCCCATCGAGGTGCCGATGAACGCAACGTCGCCCGATCCGCTACCGTGCTCGGTGCGCGCCCACTGCGCCGCACTCAGTACACCTCTGGTGTCAAAGATCCAGTGGTCGCGGAATCTGATAGCCCCAATGCCGGGGGCGCCTGCACCCCGGTTGCGGTATTGGACGGCGACGGCGAGATAGCCGGCATCAGCCAGCGGCTGCATGCGCACCTCATCGGCGGAGTTGGTCGCCTGACCGTCGGGCTTGCAGTTCACGACTCCCAGGTAGTTCTGCCCATGGCCGTAGACAACCACGGGGTATGGGCCTGGACCATGTAGCGCCGAATCAGGCGCGACAGCATAGATGGTCATCGTATCGCTGCTACCGTCAGGCTGAGGCACGACGATGTCGTAATACCCCGCGTTGGGGTTGACGTTGGGGTAGACCAGCGGAAACAGCAGCCCGGAGGCTGTCTCGGCTGCGGCGGCAACACAGGCCTGTTCGCCGACGACAGTTGCCGCGCAACTGTCGAGCAACGGCAGCGCTGCCCCCGCACACTTGTCCACCGTTCGCTCGGCCTTCAAACGCCCCTTGGCCATTTTTCCTTTTGGATCTGCGACGAGACAATCGACACCCGCGGCGGATTGATCCTCGTCGTACCGACACGACTGCTGCACCTTGATAAGGGTGTCTGTGTACTTGCGCAGGGCCTTGGCAATGTTGCTTTGGCACTTTGTAACCGCGGTTGCGGCCGCCGGTGCAAACGGCGCACCGAGGACCGTGTCCAGTAATTCCTGGCCGCCCGACTGTGTGAGACAGCCCAGGCACTGGCCCACCGATGCGTAGTCGGTAATCGCAATCGATGTACAAGGAGAGATGCACGAGTTGTAGCCGTTGTCAGAGGGTTGCGAAGCGAGTGCGCAATGTTTGGCCGCATCTGCTTCGAGCCGGTCGGCGGCGCGGGTCACCTTGGCCGCGCCCGGCATTTGCGCAATCAGGTTGCAGTCGACAGCCGGCAGCAAGCTGCCGCCGAGTCGCTGCTTGTGGCACTTGTCACCTGCCTTGATGACCGTAACGCCCAACTTACGCGCCGCCTTGCCTATTCGGCTGCGGCACTTCGCATCAACACCGGCCAACTGGGTCTCGCCGCTGTCGGCGATAAAAACCAGGGTCGAAAACAGGAGTAGGGTCGCCAGCACCGGACCTACTTTGCGGGTCATGGTGTGACAGTGGCCCCATTCCTCGGTATCGGTCAAGCACATAATTCGTGCTCCACGCTGCGAGCAAGTACCAATTTACTGCCAGCCGTAGCTACGCGCCCGCACTCATCGTGTTCCTGGTTGCACTTGCGTGAGCGGAGGGGGGGGCCCGACACCCACTCGTCGTCTACTGGATATAGCCAAGCGCCCGAAGCTTTTTTTCGACTTCGGAATCAACGGCCGACGCCGTCGGAACGAGCGAGCCCTCGCTCTCGGCCGTTTGGTAGGTGCGAATGCGTTGCAGCGGCGACGCGCGCAGCTCGGGGGCTTCGAACGCATCGTTGAGCACACGCCCGGGTAGGTCTTCGGCCAACGGCAGGCCAAGCAAAGCCAGTACGGTCGGCACGATGTCGACGTGTTTCACTACGCCGATGTCTACGCCCGCGGCCACCCCAGGTCCGTTCATGACGATGAGACCGTTGAGACGATGATTGCCCGAGTACTCGGGATGAATGCTCTGAAATACATCCTTGAGCGCGCCGGCCATGCCGTCGAACGCCCAGGCGCCAGCGCCGTGATCGGACACCAACACGACCGTCGTGTCGGGACCAAAGGCTTCAAGCATTTTCGCCAACAGATCGTCGGCGAAGTCGTACGATGCCGCGATCGCATGGCCGAGCTGCTCGGCATCTACTTTCTCGACGTCGCCGAATGCGTCCGGTTCAAAGTAGCGCCAGAACTTGTGCTGCACGATGTCGATCAGGCTCACGTAGGTCGCTATGAATTCGGGATCGTGCTCGGCAGCGACCGCGGCAGCGAGGCGATAGTGGCAAAGATCGTCTTGGTAGTCGTTGCGGAAGGTACGACGAAGATCCTCTTTGAGCGGGCCGAGTGTGTGCAGATTCGGGTCGAGCGCCGGAACCAGACCTTCGACCGCACGATCGGCATCGCTGCGCGTTTCGGCACAAACCACCGCGACATCTACGGCATCGGCCGGCGCCATCGTATCGGGGATTTCTTCCTTCGCGCGGTCACTCACCAGCACGCCGTTGGTGAGGCCGTGGCGTACCGGCCAGGTGTTCCACCAACCCACCACAAGCGTTTCTAGCCCCGCGCGGTCGACCATGTGCCACACCCGCTCGGCGCGGGCCATGTCGCTCGTTGTCGGCACATGCGGCCCGAGCCAACCGCCGCCAACACGAAATGGAAGCGCCTGGCTCGTGCCCCAGAACATCTTCGCTTGGAAATCCCAGATGCCGTGCATGATCGGCGGCTTGCCGGTCGCGATGGTTTCGAAGATGGCCGGGGTGCGCGTACCGGCGCTCGAAGAATCCTCGAAGGGCTGCACTTCCTGTGGCTCGGAATCAACGGTCCCGCGTGCGCCGCCTTCGATGAGTTTGGCGAGTGTGGGCAGACGCCCGTCGCGCAACATCGGATCGACCAGATCCCAGGTCGCGGCGTCCCAGCCGAGCAGCAACACACGGTTCGTCGGGATCGACGTGTTGCGTTCGAGCGAAACGTCGGCGGGCGCGGGGGTATCGACCAGAACGGGACGCGCTTGCGCCCAAAGCGCCGGAAGCAGTAAACACGCGACGATCGATAGTGCGAAGCTGCGCCCGGTCACGTCGCGCCCCCTGTTCTCTCGGCGTACCGCCCAAACGACCACCGCGCCGACACCGGCGACGATGGGCAGCAACGTCCCTGGTTCGAGCAGCAGCGTCGGACGACGCGCGACGATGTAGTAGATCGAGAGAGCCAATACGACGGCGACACCGGTGAGCAGTCGCGAGGTGGTCTCGGTGACCGAATCGGCCCCGCCGAGCAGCCGCACAAGAAGCCCGATCGGCACTGCGGCAACCGCGCCCATCAATCCGAAATGCACCACGGCGTAGCTGCTGATCAGTAACGGATCGACGAGGCCGCCGGAGAAATCGACGAGATAGAACACCCCGACCATCACCAGGGCGGATGCGACTGCGCCCGCTCGGAATCCAACCAGCGGCGTCCAAATGAGGGGCGTATTCGAGAAGCTCACGGCAGAAGGTCGTACCGCTCAATAGCGGCAACTAATAGATGGTAGCAGTGATCTTGCGCTTCGTCAGTTTTTGACTTGCTGGATCAGCGTCCAGAGTCGATTCGGTGACGCGGGCACTTCGTGGGCCTTGATACCCAGCGGCGAGAGTGCGTCGTTGATCGCGCACATGACGGCCGCGGGAGTCGTATGCATGGCACCCTCACCGGCACCCTTGGCACCGAGCGGTGTGAACGGCGACGGAGTTACCAAGGCCTTCTTCTCCGTCATCGGCACTTCGTAAACCGACGGCAGCAGGTAATCCATGAACGTCGACGTGAGTAGCTGGCCTTCGGCGTCGTAGACGTACTCTTCGAGAAGCGCCGCGCCGACGCCCTGGGCAACACCGCCCTGGGTCATGCCTTCAACAGTGGAAGGATTGAGCCGAGTGCCGCAGTCGTCGACGATGAAATACTTCAAGATCTCGGTGTGCCCAGTCTCTATGTCGACTTCGACCAGCACCACGTGGCAGGAGTTGGCTGCCGTGAGATAGCTCTTGGCGCGCCCCTGATCGTCGACCGGCGTTCGCCCGGCAGCGGTCCACGCGTAGGTCGCCTGTGGGTTCGGGTCCATACCGGGCGGCAGAAGATCGCTGCGTGCCAGCATGGCGCCCGTGACCTCGGCGAAGTGCATCTTTGCTTCGGGCATTCCCTTGACCCGGCAGAACCCATCCATGAACTCGATGTTCTCGCGCTCGGTCTGCATGAGGCCGGCGGCGACGCTGCACAGTTTGTCGACCAAAATCTCGGCGGCACCCAAGCTGGCACCGGTGATGGCCACACCCAGACGACTGCCGCCGGGGCCGAAATGCGGCGGCGCGCTGAGTGAGTCTTGGTAGACGATCTCGATATCGGCGAGTTCGACGTTGAAGTAATCGGCGAGCACCTGCGTGACGAGCGTGTACTGGCCCTGGCCTTCTAGGGAAAAGCCTAGCTTGCACGTGATCTTGCCCATGACGTCGATGGCGATGGTCACGCCTTCAGGCACGCCCGTGCCCTGCACGCCGACGATGGCGTAGGCATTCCAATCGAACACGCCGGGCTCGATCGTATTGACCAGGCCGATGCCGAGATAGCGGCCTTCCTCGCGACCGCGAGCCTGCTCTTCGCGCAGCGCCTTGTATTCGGACATCTCGAGCGCGGCGTCGAGCGCGGCTTCGTATTCGCCGCTGTCGTACTCGTTGCCACTCGCAATGATGTAGGGGAACTGTTCCGGCTGGATGAAGTTCTTACGCCGAATCTCACCGGGGTCCATGCCGAGCGCACGCGCCGCGACATCCATGGTCTGTTCGAGTGCCCAGTTGTGCGGCGGCGGCCCCATACCGCGGTACGGCGCACCGGGAAGTTTGTTGGTCACGACCATCGTCAGGTCGTACTCGGCCACCGGGATTGCATAGCAGCCAACAAACGCGGCAAGCGGCTTTGCGGCCGACACGGTACCGAACGCTTCGGCGGTCGCACCGAGATCATCGAGTAGTTTTACGCGCAGACCGGTCACGGTGCCGTCGTTCTTCAAAGCCAGCGACAGTTCGTAGTGGCGGTCCCAGGATTGGCCCGCGCCGCCGCCGAGATACTCCATGCGGTCTTCGATCCATTTGACCGGACGGCCGCCGGATTTGCGCGACAAGATCGCGGCGATGTCGGGGCCGCGGAATCCGCCCTTGCCACCGAAGCTGCCGCCGTGCGCCTGAGAGATCACGCGCACCTTGTTCGAAGGCAGACCGAGCACGACGGCGCGACCAAGAGCCACGTGCGATTGTGACTGGACGCTGGCCCATAGCGTGAGGCTGTTTTGCAGAACATTCCACTTCGAGATGCAGCCATAGGTTTCCAGTGGGTTCGCGCCGAGGCGGTTCCAGCGATACTTCTCGGTGATAACGTGGTCGGCGTCGGCAAAGGCCTGATCTACCTCCCCCCACGTGAACACACGCTGCATCATCACGTTCGTGCCGTGTTCTTCGAAGATGAGCGGGCTGCCGGCTTCAGCTGCTTTCACGGCGTCGACGATGACTTCTAGCTCTTCGTATTCAATGTCGATGAGCTCGAGCGCATCTTCGGCCACGTAGCGGCTCACTGCGGCGACCGCCACAACCGGCTCACCGACGAAGCGCACCTTGTCGACGGCAAGGCAGTGGACCCCCCACCCTTCGGGTGCGGTGGGTGCCGGATTCGTGAGTTCTTTCGCGTCCTTGCCGGTGGCGATCGAAACAACACCTTCCAATTTTTCCGCCTCACTGGTGTCGACCGAAACGATCTTCGCGTGCGAGAACGGGCTGCGCCCAATGGCACAGTGAAGCATGCCGGGAAGTACCAGGTCGTCGATGAACTCGGTGCGCCCGGTCAGAAGCGCAGGATCTTCCACCCGGTTGACCTCTTGGCCAATGAACCGCGGGTTGCTGTTGGGCAGCTCGCCGATGCTGTTGGGGATCTTTACGCTCATCGCGATGCCCTGCCCTAGCCCTCGGCCGCCATCTTATCGATCGCAGAGCGTACGGCTTTGAAAATCGCCTGGTAGCCGGTGCACCGGCAGATCTGTCCACCGAGCATGTCTTTGATCTCTTCGTCGGAAGGATTCGGATTGCGGTTGAGCATTTCGGAAATCGACATCATGAAACCCGGCGTACAAAACCCACACTGCAATCCGTGCTCTTCCATGAAGGCTTGTTGGATCGGATGCAGCTCGGCACCGGATGCCAACCCTTCGACCGTGGATATCTCGGAACCGTCGGCCTGCACCGCAAGCATGATGCACGAGCGAACGGTGTTGCCGTTCCACAGGATCGTGCACGCGCCGCAAACCCCGTGCTCGCAACCGACGTGCGTGCCGGTGAGGCCACAGTTCACCCGCACGAAGTCGACCAAGGTCGTGCGTACGTCGACGTCGTCGCTGTAGGACGTGCCGTTGATCGTCATTTGTACTCTTTGCTTAGTGCGTTTCGTGTCCATGATCGACAACTCTCTAGTGCGCCGCGCGCGCGGTGGCTTCGGCAAGCGCACGTTTCGCCATCACGCCCGCCAATGCACGTCGATACTCGGCACTTGCGTGCACATCGCTCAACGGCTCGTCGAGATCCGCCGAAGCTTTGGCGGCGACGGCCTCGAACAGCGCTTCGCTAGGTTGTTCGCCGGCAAGCATTCGTTCGGCATCGGTAGCGCAAATCGGTGTCGCTCCGACACCGAACAAGACCACCCTGCCCGACTCGATCGTTCCGTCGCCGGCCAATGTCACGGTCGCGATCACGCCGGCGAGTGCAAAGTCACCGTGACGTCGCGCAAGTTCTTGCAGTGAGTACCCGGTGTTCGGGGCAAGGGCCGGAATGCGTACTTCCGTAAGAATCTCCGACGCTTCCATAGAAGTCGTGAGGTAGGTTACAAAGAAGTCTTCGGCCGAGATCGTACGCGCTCCATCCGGGCCGACGGCGATCATTTCGGCGTCGGTAGCCATCACCAAGGCCGGAAGTTCGGCGGCCGGGTCAGCGTGCGCAATCGAACCGCCAACCGTTCCCTGATTGCGGTTTTGAGGATGCGCAATAAGCATGGTCGCATCGTAGACGAGCGGGAAACGCTCACGCACCACCGGCGATAGCTCCAGCGCGCGCTGTCGCGCCATACCGCCGACAACCAACGTGCCGGAGTCTTCGCGCACGTGATCGAGTTCGGGAATCTTGGCGAGATCGATCAGAAGCTGGGGGCGTGCGAGCCGCATGTTCAGTAGCGGCATCAGGCTCTGGCCGCCCGAGAGAATCTTGGCCTCGAACTCGTGCTCCTCGAGCAGACGCACGGCGTCGTCGAGCGATTTGGGATCGGCGTACTCGAATGACGGAGGCTTCACGGCGGCCAGAATTACACGGCTCGAAGGCCAATGTCGACTGGCGTGAAACGTGTTCTATCAGCCGGGCATGCCACCGGCGATGCGCTCGGCCGAGGCTTTCCAAGAACCTGATACCGATCTAGATTCGACGCCGAGGGTCCCCGAGAGCGTACTTCAGCACGCCGTCGCTCTTTCGGTGGGCGCCGGAATCAGCGTAGTCGCGATCGATTGCGCCGAGTTGCGGCGCTTTGAAGCGATGAGACCTCTGCTCGAGCACTACGGCGTAACCGTCATTGCCCTGACCTTCCTCCTCGCCGGCAATTTTCCGCTGGGGTGGCCGACGGGGTTCAAGCAGATGGCCATCCCGACCACGCTCTTGCTCGAAGACCGCCTTCGGCGTGCAATAAGAAAAGAAGAAACGAAAAAAGACAAAAAAAGGGCGGCCGACCAATAGTGCCGACCGCCCTTTCGCGTCCTCGGAGGCTCTAGCGCTGCGCTACTTACTCGCGGTCAGCAAGCCTGCAATCGTAAACCAGTCTTCGGTAACCGAGTTCTCATCATCGAAGCCGATGTCAATGAACCAGCCGGGCTCATTCGGGAACTGCATTCCCGGAATGGCAGCGCGAGTACCGTGCAGCAACTGCATATCGAGAACGGTGAACGCATAGACGAACATACGCTCACGCTCATACTCGAAATCGAGCCGCGGGTTGGGCTTGGTCGAGGTCCGGATGCTCTGAATGACCGTCTTCCAAAGCTCACCGGCGTTGTCGTACATGTCGGCATAGGCGATGAACTGGACTTCCTTGTCCATGAAGATCACCCGCTTCGAGTACGCATAGTTCGGAACTTTTGCCTCGCCCTCGATGATGTAGACGTGCGGGCGTACTTCCCAATTTTCGCAGTAGGTCATGCCGCCGTCTTTCTCGCAGACCACCGGCGGAAGGTTCTCGCCGTGAAACGAGGCGAGCATCGGTTTCTCACCCAGCAGTTTCCAGTCGAACCAGCCGACCTGACCGGCGTAGCCACCGAAGCTGTCCAGATCGATATCCTGCCCGAACAATGCGTCGCTGCGCTGCGCGCTCGACATACGGCGTACGCGACGAATGACCGGTACGTAGAGCCAGGTATCATCCTGGCGCGAAGGATCGAGGTAGCGATAGCTGATCGATCCGACGCCCTTCAAGTCGAAGGGCTCGATGAGCGGATAGAAACCCTGCTTGGCAAATACGCCGTCTTTGTTATCGGCGATCTCCGGAATGGGCTCGTGCTCCAAGCGACCCTTGAAACGAATGCGCCTGACCCAGTCGACGATGAAATGGCGTTCGACCTTGTACTTACGCTGGCCGCTCGCGTCGACGTAAAAGTTGCCGGTATCGGCGTCTGGAACACGCGTATTGAGATCGTCGGTGAAGTAGTGCGTGCGCTCGAAGTTGTACATCATCTTCGTAGCTGCCTTCGGATCGCTGGAATCAACGTTAGGGAACGGGCGGCCCGCCACCCAGTTCGCAATGTCGTTGTCTTCAGTCAGGACCACCTGCGAGGAGTACTTCTCGGTCGCAGCCGTGTAGTGCGGTGGCTCGTCGATTTTCTCGTACGGTACGATCGTAAGATCCATGCCGTTTTCGACCGCCCAGAGAATTCCGGGTGAAGCGAGGTCCTTAATCTTCTCTACGTTCTGACGGGTGATGAGATCACCCGGCGCAACATCCGCTGTCGCGGTGCCGGTCGATAGGGTCAGCAGGATCGCTGTTAGCGAGTAAGCCAAGACGCCGACGAGGCGCGTCTCTCCCTCTCGCTGCGCGTGCAGCCATTTTCGAAGCATGATTTCAGGACCTCCTGTTGCCCATGTCCGCTGAACTGTAGCCCGGCCGGGGGTGTCCTCCCAGCATCAGGGCGCTCTCAGCGACAAATTAGAACGCGTTCTATAGCCTTTCGGTCTTCGCAAGTCACGCCCCGCCCGACAAACCGTTTCCCCAGCGACTAGACCGGTCACAAAGGACCCCCCTATGCGGTCAGGCGTCGGTATTTGATCCGGTGCGGCCGGTCGGCATCAGCGCCCAGGCGCCGGCGGCGGTCGGCTTCGTAGTCCTGATAGTTGCCCTCGAACCAGACAGCCTTGCTGTCGCCCTCGAAGGCGAGGATGTGGGTCGCGATGCGGTCGAGAAACCAACGATCGTGGCTAATGACGACCGCACAGCCGGCGAATTCCAGCAGCGCTTCTTCGAGTGCGCGCAGCGTGTCGACGTCGAGATCGTTGGTCGGTTCGTCGAGCAGCAGTAAATTGCCGCCGGTCTTCACGAGCTTCGCGAGGTGCAATCGGTTGCGCTCTCCGCCCGAGAGCACGCCGACCTTCTTCTGCTGATCGGAGCCTTTGAAGTTGAACCAAGAGCAGTAGGCGCGCGAATTCACTTCTCGCTTGCCGACCATGACGAGATCGTGACCACCGTCGCTGATCTCTTCCCAGACGCTGCGTTTGCCGTCGAGCGCGTCACGGCTTTGATCCACGTAACTCAGCTCAACGGTCTCTCCAATCTTGAGCGTGCCCGAGTCGGGCTCTTCCATCCCGGTAAGCAGCCTAAAGAGCGTGGTCTTGCCCGCACCGTTCGCCCCGATAACGCCGACGATTCCACCCGGTGGCAGCTTGAACGCCAGGTCTTCGAACAACACGACGTCATCGTAGCCCTTGCGGAGACCATCGGCCTCAATGACCACATCGCCGAGGCGTGCTCCGGCCGGAATCGTAATTCGGTTGCGATCGGGCCCCGAAGCGGCGGCCTCACTTTCACTGAGCAGTGATTGGTACTGGTTTATCCGTGCCTTGCCCTTGGCCTGACGGCCGCGCGGGCTCATGCGGATCCATTCGAGTTCACGTGAGAGCGTACGGCGCCGGTTCTCAGCGCCCTTCTCTTCCACCGCCAAACGTTGCTCTTTCTGCTCGAGCCATGACGAATAATTGCCTTCCCAGGGAATACCGGCGCCGCGATCCAACTCGAGGATCCAGCCGGCGACGTTGTCGAGGAAGTAGCGATCGTGGGTGACCGCGACAACGGTACCTTTGTATTCCTGCAAATAACGTTCGAGCCAGGCGACCGACTCCGCGTCGAGATGGTTGGTGGGTTCGTCGAGCAGAAGGATGTCGGGTTCGGCGAGCAGCACGCGGCACAAGGCTACGCGGCGCTGCTCGCCGCCGGAAAGCTTGGTGACGTCGGAGTCGCCCGGCGGTAGTCGGAGAGCATCCATGGCGATTTCAACGTGCCGGTCCAGATCCCAGCCGTCGCACGCTTCAATCTCATCCTGAACGCGACCCTGCTCGGCCAACGTCTTTTCCATCTCGTCGTCGTCCATCGGTTCGGCGAACTTGGCCGAGACGGCTTCAAACCGTTCAAGCAGTGCACGCGTTTCGGCGACTGCCTCTTCGACGTGCTCGCGGACGTTGCGCTCCGGATCGAGCTCGGGTTCTTGCGGCAGGTAGCCGATCTTGGTGCCCTCGGCGACGAACGCCTCACCGGTGAACTCCTTGTCGACCCCTGCCATAATCCGCAGCAGAGTGCTCTTGCCCGACCCGTTCGCACCGAGAACGCCGATTTTCGCGCCGTAGAAAAAAGACAGCCAAATACCTTCGAGCAGCTTCTTCCCTTGCGGGCTGAGCTTGCCGAGGTCCTTCATCGTATAAATGAACTGCGCCAAAACAGGCTTTAGGTATACGGATCGGCTTTAGTTTGGAAGGGAGACTGTGGCAGGATCGGCGCGACCGAACCGAAGGAGAAGACCCCATGGCTGATGTCGGCGTATATATGATTGCGAATCTTACAGTCCACGACCAAGACCGGTACCTGCGCTACGAGAAGGGCTTCTTTCCCATTTTGAAGAAGCACGGCGGTAGTTTCGTTACCTTCGACGATTCGATCCAGACGTTCGAGGGCTCGTCGCCCTGCGAAGGCAGAATTGTGATCTTCCGCTTTCCTTCCGAACAAGCTGCACGCGATTGGTACGACGACCCGGAGTATCAGACGTTGTCGGAGCACCGACGTGCGGGCGCCAACCTTCACTCGTTGACGATGGTGCACGAGCTGCCCTCGCGCACGTAACACCCCAGTGACCAAGTCGGAACTCGAACTGACCGTAGGCGATCACCGATTCTCGGCGCTCTCCTCGGGCACCGGCGAGACCGTGCTGTGCCTGCACGGCTTTCCCGATCACGCTCGTAGCTACCGCCATCAGCTTCCCGCTTTGGCCGATGCCGGCTACCGAGCGGTGTCCCCGACGCTGCGTGGCTACGAACCGAGTTCACAAGGACGCCGCCACGTACCCGAGTACCATCCACTGCAACTGGCGGCGGATGCCATCGAATGGGCGCGCGAATTGGGTGGGGGCGAGCCGATCCATCTGATCGGACACGACTGGGGCGCGCTTGTTGCCTACAACGCCTGCTTGCTCGCGCCCGAACTGTTCCGTTCGGCGACAACCATCGCCGTACCACCGATACATGCATTCGAAGTCGGCATCCGCCGCTACCCTGTTCAGCTACGCAACAGCTGGTACACGATTTTCTTCCAACTTCGCGGCTTGGCCGACGCGGTGGTCGCAGCGCGCGACTACGCCTTCATCGAGAAGCTATGGCGCGACTGGTCGCCGGGTTGGGCTTGGGAGCCCGAAGAAATGACATCGCTCAAAGACACGCTCCGACAACCCGGGGTTCTTTGGAGTGCGCTGGCCTACTATCGCGCCACGCTCAACCCGTTCCTGGCCGACTCGCGCAGATCGAGCGAGATGATCCGCCAACCGAACTCGGTTCCGACATTGGCAATTACCGGTGCCCTCGACGGCTGCATGGATACGCGCATCTACGACTGCGTGGATCAGTCGCTATTCCTCAACGGCTACGAGATGGCGCGCATCGAAGGCGCCGGCCATTTCGTGCATCAGGAAAAACCGGACGAGATCAATCGCCTGCTGATCGCTTGGCTCGCAAAACACGACTGACCCAGCCGGGCACGGCCCCACTAAGAGCCGGTGAAGTGCCCCATATCGAAGTAGTCGCGCCACTCGGAGATCTTACCGTCGTCGGTAAAATGGAAGATTCCGCAGACGGGTAACGCGACAGGACCCGCTTCGAGTTCGAGCGTATCGATACGCTCGTTCATGACGATGTTCCCGTCGATCAACTGATGCTTGATATCGAACTTGACCGAAGCCGTGATGACGCCGAGAAACGAATCCAGAAACGTCCTAATTTCCGTCTTCCCGTTGCACGGAGACATCGGGATGTTGTGGTAGACGGCGTCGTCGGTAAAGGCATCGAGGATGGACTGTTTGTCGCCACGCCCCCATGCGTCGGTAAAATCTCGAATGATGCTTTCTGCGTCCATATTGCACTCCAAGGCGCGCAGTCGATTCAGCGCGCAGGTAAACAAACGTCAGTACTCGATACATCGATACCGGCATCGCACGCTTGAACCAATCGCGGGTCTGCGACTCGAGCCCGAAGCGCGCTTCCTTTCGCTCGGCCGACAGCGCAGATCGCGGCACCACTTCGCTATGTTTTTGACAAGCAGCACCCGCTGTCGGATAGTTCGAACTGCTCTCACCGGCGCCACTTCCGTATGCATTTCGCGATCAGAGGACACTCATGAGCGCTAACGCGCCAACCAAGTCGCGCCTGTCAGGCTGGCGCGGCGCACTCGCCGGCTCGATCGTTGCCTCAATCAGCTTGCTTGTAACGCTCGGCGTTCTCGAACTAGCGCTCGTCGTGCTCTACCCGCAGGGCGGTAGCCCGCTGATCTTCGAATTCGATCCCGAACTGGGCCACCGACACAAGCCGAATCTCGACTTCGTGCATGTATGGAACGGGCACGACAACGTCAGCTCGATTCGCACCAACTCTTTCGGCCTGCGCAGTCCCGCAGTGCCGCTCGCAAAGGAAAGCGGCGAGTATCGAATCCTCGCTCTGGGCGATTCCTACACCTTCGGTTACGGGGTCGGCGACGAAGACGCCTTCCCCGCGGTACTCGGCAAGATGCTGGCCGCTGCGGGCACACCCTCGCTGGGCCGAACCACCGTGATCAACGCCGGCGTATCGAGCTACGGTACCGCTCAGGAGTTGCTCTACTACAAGAACCACGGGCGCGCGTTCCAACCGGATCTCGTCTTGCTCAACATGTTCGTGGGCAACGACGTGCAGGACAACCTCTGTACCCACTACACGCAGCTCACCAGCCACACCCGTTTCCCCTGCTATGCAGTCGAAGGCGGCGAACTCGTTCTGAAATCGAAGCCGCAGGAACCCGGCAGCAAGGCGAAAAAGAAGATCCGCCTGCTCCCGCACCTCCTCTATAAGGTAAAGAGAACGAACCTGTTCCAAATGCTCTACGGCAAGGCCAAGAGCGTACTCGCGAGCAACGCCGCGATGGTGGGTCTACTGGGCCTGGTCGGAGTGGATGTGCATCCCGGTTACGTGCCGCACGTCGTATCGGGCTGGTACGCTGAAGAACGTGCCGCCGAGGGCTGGGCGTTGACGCGTGCGCTGCTCGAGGAACTGCAACGCGCAGTGGAAGCCGACGGTGCGAAACTCGCACTGGTTGCCATTCCGAGTCGCGTACAGGTGATCTCGCAGTTGTTCGAAGTCAGCGCAGTGCTCTATCCAGGCGAGCCGTCGGTAGAAGCTTTCTTGCAAGACCCTGCGAAACCGCAGCGTGCTCTTCAGGCATTCGGCCAAGAGATCGGCATACCGGTGTTGGATTTGATACCTGCATTCGCCGAACGTGACGACACCCAACAGCTGTACTACCCGTCCGTTGCGCACTGGAACGAGAAGGGCAACCACATCGCGGCCGAGCATATCCACGCGTTCCTCATCGAAAACCGGCTCGTGCCAAGCGCGGCGCAATAGGCCGTACACTAGGAGAGACCCGCCATGGACTTCGGAATCGCCTTCCCTTCGTACATAGACGCCTGGAAAGACTGCGAACTCGCGGAAGCCAGTGGCTTTAGCCACGGCTGGTTCTACGACACGCAGCTCTTGTGTTCCGACGTCTACGCAACCATGGCGCTCGCCGCTGAGCACACCGCAACGATGAAACTGGGCACGTTGGTCGCCATCCCGAGTAACCGCATCGCCCCCGTCACGGCCAGCGCTGTAGCTACACTGAACGCACTGGCGCCCGGCCGCATCATTCTTGGACTCGGCACGGGTTTTACCGGCCGCAACACAATGGGAATGCCCGCTCTACCGGTCGCCGCCATGTCGCGCTACGTCGAACAGGTGCGCGGCCTGCTGGCCGGCGAAGACGTGCTGCTCAAAGACGGCAAGTACGAGCGCTGGATCCGACTCCTGACCACCGATCGCGCACACGGATGCATCAACATAGACGACCATATCCCTATCCACATTGCGGCGAACGGCCCGAAAGCAATGGCGGCAACGGGCAAGGTCGGCGAGGGCTGGATCACCGTTGCTCAGGATGCAGCGGGGCTCGAGCGCGGCCGCGAAGCGGTGATGGCATCGGCGAACGATGCCGGCCGCACATTCGATGGCCCCGGCGGCAAACCGTACACCACCTATCTCACTACCGGTTGTATCCTCGAAGACGGCGAAGCCGTTACAAGCAAACGCGTCCTTGACCGCGTCGGCGCAGTCGTCGTAGTCGCCGCACACGCAGCCTGGGAAACCGCCCACGACGGCGCCGGATTGGGCGTAGACGACCCCGATAGTGCGCAGTCGTACGGCGACTATATCGAAGCCCACGCCGCACGCCGCAATTCGCCCTCCGACCGTCGCTACCTAGACGTACACGAGGGACACATGATGTACCTCAAGAAAGGCGAGGAACAGTTCGTCCCTGAATGGATGGTCTCGCTGACGACGCTAACCGGACACGGCGACGAAGTACTCGAGCGCGTTCGTGAACTACGCGACGCGGGCGTCGACAACTTGGCGCTTCAAGCGGTACCGGGACGGGCGCGCGAACTGATCGAAGAGTTCAGCAAGAACGTGATCACGAAACTCTGACGGCTTCTCGAGAGCGACGGTTAGGCAAACGGCCGGTTGCCGTAGCGATCCAGCGATACGACCTCGCCTACCGGACGGCGCGTCGT
>Ga0315336_1001082_pt1 | contig 58904 bp, 54 predicted proteins | sample ASW5metaG_FD_204512 | JGI IMG/M metagenome (GOLD analysis project Ga0315336, IMG submission 204512) | Ammonia-oxidizing marine archaeal communities from Monterey Bay, California, United States - ASW #5 | ecosystem: Environmental > Aquatic > Marine > Intertidal zone | place: USA: California...
AGACCGTACCGGCTTCATCGTAAACCGATTGCTGACACCGTACATGTGCGATGCCATCCGCTGTCTCGAAGACGGTCTAGCCGACATCGCAGGTATAGACACGGCGATGCAGTTGGGCGCGAACCACCCGATGGGCCCGTTGTCGCTGGCCGACTACATCGGCCTCGATATCGTCAACGCCATGTCGGAGAACCTCTTCGCGACCTTCGGCAAGGACTACATGGCACCGCCGGCGCTTCTCAAGAAGCTCGTTGCCGAGGGAATACTCGGCCGCAAGACGAAACTCGGCTTCTACGACTACTCCGACCGTCCGCCGGTCCCGAACAAAGCACTCGGGTAGCAGCACAGCCGAGCCTTAGACGGAACTCTCTCGAGAAGGGCCGCAGCGTTTGCTGTGGCCCTTTTTAGTGGCGTCGTCGGACGCACGCCGCATATCTTCGTTCTTTAGGGCTGTTCGCTGCCGCCGCCTGGCCCCTGGACCGACTTTTCGCGCGGCCCTTCGGCCGAGTTTGCAATGGTATAGCGCGAGACCGTGATCCCCGTAACCCACGGCAGCCCTTGATTGCGACCGGTATTCGCGCGCGCTCTGGGCAGGCTGAGGTATCGATGGCGTCCGTTTTGCGCATACCCTGCATCGATATCGCGTGCAGCCGCACCGCTGCCGACGAGGCGCAACCGCTCGCGATCCAGATCGCGATAGAAATCGAAGACCGCCGCCGTCCCCGTAACCGCCACGAAGGCGATCGCGGCGACCGCCACTCGGCTGGCGATGGGTATTGCCACCGCAACACGCCTCGGCCCACGTGGCAGCAACAAGCCCCAAGCCAACACACCAGGCGCGAGCCAGTACCTATCGGCAAAAAGCCACAGCACGGCCAGACCCACGGTAAACACGGCGAAGGTCGTCGCCACGAGCACACCGAACGGCTCGCGCTGGCTCCGAGCGCTACGTAGCCCGGCCAACAGCGCCGGTCCCAGCGCCGACCAACCCAGCGCCGCGGCAACGAGCGAAGCGAACCGTGCAGGCGTCGCCCAACCGCAAACGGGTAAGCGCGTGCTGAGCAGGCTCGCGGCGCCGCCAAGTTCGCAGGCCCCCCACATCGTTCCGGTTCTGAGGTTGGGCGCTTCACCCACAAACCATACGACGGCGAAAACGAGACCTGCGGCAGCGAGCCATCGTACGTCGGACTTGAGCAGGGCAAGCGGAAAGACCGACAAGCCGATAAACGCAGCCGCCGCCGTCAGGCCGTCAACATACACCCACCCAGATATGCGCAGTGCCGATACCACATCGGCCAATCGCGCCGTCATCGGCAGTTTGTCACCGACGTCGGCGCCAAACACGAACACACCGGCCACAACGAGACAGACCGCCGCCAGCGGCAGCCGCGCTTCACGCGCGTTGCTGCGCCCGGGCCGACTCACAAGCGCAGCCGCAAGCAAGCCGACGAGTAGCGCCGCGCCGGTCTGGCGAACATAAGCCGCAGCCAAACCGGCAAGCGTCGCCAGCAGCAACCAAAGCTGAGCGTCGTCGCGTAGCCAGCGCCAGGCGGCATATAGCCCGATCTGCCACAGAGCCACCATCGGCACATCGGTCATGAAGGTGAGCGTGAGAAGAAAGTAGACCGGATGAAACGCCGTCGCCGCAACCCCGAACAAGGCCCAACGCCGGGGCGTACCGGTCGCGCACAAAAGCCGGTACCAACACAGGTGGCCGAGCACGGCCAGTACGACCGTTGAGAGCCGCAGTACCCAATCGTCAGCGCCTAAGACAACGACAAACAGTGCGCCCCAGAGAACCTGCGCCACTGGATAGACCGACGACCACTCGGGGATGACCAACGAACCACCGGCGGCCAGTTGGAATGCCGAGAAGCTGTAGACCCAGTCGTCGAAAACCGGGAAGGCATCGAACGGCCACACAAACGCTGCGGAAGCCATCCAGAGCAAGGCCAGCGCGACGGCGGGCACGAGCGCTGTATCGGCACGATCGCCCTTGGGCAGGGCAGCAGAGGGTTCTGAATTCACGTTGACAGGATCTCCGTGGGCCCCTAGCGTGGCGATGCTCAGCGTGTCCGTCAATAGGCGGGCCGATATCGCGACAATAGGAGGTCGCTCCTCATGGATTCAGTCTCAGCCGACAGCTCTCAAGACGCCCCACAGATTCACGCAACCGACGGCGCCGCCAAGATCTCGGTCGTCAATCCGGCTACCGGCGGTGTCGCGGGCGAGGTCGAGGTGTACTCCCGTGAACAGGTCGAAGGGGTCGTCGAGCGTTGTCGAGACGCACAGATCTACTGGAGCGCGCTCAGCCCCAACCAGCGCGGACGGCTACTGCGCCGCTATCGTGACTTCCTGCTCGACGCGCGTGACGAAATCGCCCAAACGGTCGCGTCCGAGACCGGGAAACCGCTCGCGGAAGTCTTCGGCGCCGAGATGATGTACGTCTGCGACGGCATCGGATTTTGGTCAAAGAGGGGCGGACGCTATCTCGCGGACCGCCGATTTAGGCCTCACCTTCTCAAATCGAAGATACCGATGAGCACGTACAAGCCGCGCGGGGTCATCGGCATGATCACGCCGTGGAACTTTCCGTTCTTGCTGAGCATCGGCGAAGCCATCCCCGCTTTGATGGCCGGCAACGGCGTGGTCATCAAGCCGTCTTCGACCACTCCGCTCTCGGCCGTACTCGGTGTGCGTATCGCGGAGGAAGCCGGACTGCCCAAGGGTCTGCTCGCAGCCGTCACCGGGCGCGGCAATGTCGGATGGGATCTCATCGATTTCGTCGACATGGTGTCGTTCACCGGCAGCGTAGAAACCGGGCGCAAGATCCAGATCAAGTGCGCCGAGCAGCTGAAACCGACGACGATGGAACTCGGAGGCAAAGACCCGATGATCGTTTGCCACGACGCAGACCTCGAACGCGCGGCCAACGGATGCGTCTGGGGCGCGCTCGCGAACAGCGGCCAGGTCTGCATCTCGGTCGAGCGTGTCTACGTAGACGAGAGCATACACGACGACTTCGTGCGCCGCGTGGTCTCGAAGGTCGGTGAGCTGCGCCAAGGGCTGCCCGACGAAGACGTCGATATCGGCTCGATGACCTCGCAGGCGCAGTTGCGCATCGTTGAATCGCAGGTCGAAGACGCCCGCGCCAAGGGTGCTAAGGTTTTGGCCGGTGGGCGCCGCAATGCGGGCCGAGACGGAACCTGGTACGAGCCGACCGTAATCACGGAAGTCGACAATTCGATGGAGCTGATGCGCGAAGAGACCTTCGGACCCGTCATCGCCATCCAGAAGGTGAAAGACGAAAACGAAGCGATCGAACGATCCAACGATTCGAACTTCGGCCTGTCAGCGTCGGTGTGGTCGAAAGACAAAATCGGTGCGATGAATATCGCCCGCCGTGTCGAAGCCGGCGCCGTGTGCGTCAACGACCACATGATCCACATGATGATTCCGGAAGTTTCGATGGGAGGGGTAAAGGACTCCGGCATCGGGCATCGACACGGCGCGGAAGGCATTCGCAAGTTCTGCGAAGAACAAACACTCGTCATCGACAGATTCGGTCTGAAGAAAGAAGCGCTGTGGTACCCAGGAATGAAGAACCGCGCTCGCGTGTTCCGGCGTCTTCTCAACGTACTGTTTCGTTCCGGGCTGCGAAACAAGTTCTTCGGTTAGCGGTAAAAGATCTTAGGGTTGGGTGGCCGCAAGTTGCTCTGCCAAAGCCAAGATCGATTCGGCGCTGACCGCACCCTTCTCGAGCGCGTTGATCCAGCGCTCCGGAATGGCAGAGGCACCGAGGTGCGCGCCGGCGATGGCGCCGCTCATCGAAGCGATCGCCGCCGTATTGCCGGCCAACGACAGCGCGTAGGCAACGGTCCGTTCGAAACTATCGGCGTTGACCACGAAACAGTACGTAGCCGTAACCACCGACCCCAGCACGTTGCGCCCGTTGCCCAAACGGTCCACCACGTGTTTGCGATCGGGCATCTTGAGCGCCATGCCGGCGGCACTCTGATACTGCTCGCGAAGTTCGCGAGCCTGACATTCGCTGCCCAGATCGAGCAGTAGTTCGTCGGGCGCCATTGGATCGTCGGCCGTCGAGAACGCGATCGCCACCGCCATCGCTTGCAGGACCGCGCCTTCGCTGCCCAGAGCGTGCGCGTGCGTGATCGATGCCTGCTCCTCCGCCACCCACCGCAACATCTCTGCATCGGCTGCGTACAGGAGCCCCACGGGTGCCGAGCGGGTGGCAGCACCGTTGCCTGAGCTGACACGACCGCTGGTCACGGTGCCGGCATCGCGCCACGGCGTACCCGATTGGATCTTCGCCAGCGCAATGCCAGTGCCTTGACCGTAGCCGCGCGAAGGGGTCCTGGCACCGAGCAGACGCAAGGCCATGTCGTCGCCGTTAAACGCCGGATGCTCCGCCAGCGAGGCGGTAACCGCCGAGACCATCTCGGTGGCCGCTCCGTAGGGTCCCGGGAGCTCAGCGATGAGGTCGTCTAGCTCACGATAGCGGTGCGCGATCGGACCGCGAGAGATACCGTCGAAGCGCATGCCCAGGCTGTCGCCGATCATGGCGCCGAGCAGACAGCCGCGAAAACGATCGAGCCTGGCTGCATCGGTAGAGGATAATTTAGCCGAGGCCGACATCGGCGCGGATTATGGCAGAGCGACCCGCGCTTCCAAAGACCGGCCCGGCGCAGATACACTGCCATGACGTGAAGAAGATTCTCATCACAGGGATCTCGGGCGGACAGGGTCGCCTGCTCGCCCAAAAGCTGATCGGCCAATGGGACGTGATAGGCGTGGACCGAGTGCCGTGGGTAGGCGCCCCGGACGGGATCTCGATCGAGACCCTGGATCTGCGCAAGAAACGGCTGCGCAATATCATTCGAATCGAGCGCCCGGAGGCCGTGGTTCACCTGGCCTTCGTCAGGCACTTTCGCTCCGATCCCCGTGTGCGCCACTCCGTCAATGTCGAAGGCACACAACATTTGCTCGAGAACTGCGCCGAGTTCGGCGTCAAACGAGTGGTGGTACTTTCGAGCAGCTACGTCTACGGCGCGCAGCCCGACAACCCGCGCTACATGCAAGAGGACCATCCGCTCAACGTCTCACGTACGTTTCCAGAGATTCGCGATCTCACCGAGGTCGAGGGACTCGTCAATACGTTCCTGTGGCGCTATCCCGACATCGCAACGTCGATCCTTCGCCCCGTCAATACGCTGGGCTACTATGTACACAGCGCCATCGGTCGCTACTTCAAACTCGATTATCTTCCGACGGTTGCCGGCTTCGATCCCATGATGCAGTTCATCCACGAGGACGACCTCTGCGAAGCCATCTCGGCGACACTCGACCACGACCTGCGCGGCGTCTTCAACGTTACCGGATCGGGGGCAGTGCCACTCAAGCGCGCGATTCGCGCGATTGGCAAGAGCCGCGTGTCCCTGCCCGAGTCGGTTGCGGATCTCCTGATCGATCGAGCGTTTCGCTGGGGCGTCTGGGAATTTCCGCCGGCAGCGCTCGAGTTCCTAAAGTACCCCTGCACGATTTCCGGTCGCCGGTTCGACGAAGCGACGGGATTTAAAGCGAAACTCTCACTCGAAGATATCTTCGCGGGAGTAGCCCGATGAACGGCCGTTTGAAATTCGGCGACGCGCTGCGCGCAGGCATCACGAGTTTCGATTGCGGAAATGCGATCGCCCGCGAGATCGATGAAAAGATCGTCGATATACCCGCCGATCTGAACAGCTACGGCTACGACCCGTGGGGTTACAACCCAAAGGTGTTCCGTGACTTCTTGCTCCCGGCGGCCATGATGTATCGCCACTACTTCCGCTGCATCACCAACGGGATCGAGAACATCCCCGAAGGGCGTTGCATGCTCATCGGCAACCACGCCGGCCAGGTCGCGTTCGACGGACTGATGATCATGGCCGCGATGGTGCTCGAAGCGCGCCCGCCGCGACTCGCGCGCGCGATGGGAGAATACTGGCTCGCGAGCCAGCCCTGGCTCGGCGTCTTGCTCGACCGGATCGGCAGCTCAATCGGAACGCCGCAAACCTGTGCCGATATGTTGGATCGTGGTGAGTGCATTCTCGCTTTCCCCGAGGGAATTCGTGGAATGAACAAGACCTACGCGGACGCGTATCAGTTGCAGGAGTTCGGTCTTGGCTTCATGCGCCTGGCGCTGCAAACCAACACGCCGATCATCCCGTTTTCGGTCGTTGGTTCGGAAGAGCAGGCACCGAGCATTGCGAACCTCGAAGGCCTCGGCCGCCTGATCGGTGCGCCGGCTTTCCCGATCACGCTCACCTGGCCCTGGCTCGGACCGCTCGGAATGGTCCCATTGCCCACCCGTTACCACATAGACTTCGGAGCACCCTTGGTATTCGACGGTGACCCCAACGACGAAGACCATGTGCTCTACGAAAAGGTCGAGCAGGTGAAGGCAACCATTCAGTCAATGATCCGAGACGGATTGGCGCGTCGAGAGAGCATATTCTTTTAAAATGCGCGTTTTCCTCTGCGGCCCAAGTCTGTGAGGATTCCCAGACCGTGCCTCCCGAAGAGTTCTCGATACAACCGGACTTAGTGCGAGCGGTAGTCTTCGACCTCGGCGGTGTACTCATCGAAGGCGGACCCAGCGAAGTCATCGCGTTCGGCAGCCGAACCGGGCTCAGCGAAAACCAATGGCGCACGCTGCGCCGCGACCTATTCGGCAACGACGGCATGTGGGCTCAACTCGAACGCGGCGAGGTGACGTACGCCGACTTCACGAGCGAGCTGCGACGCCGTGTGATCGAAGCGGGCGGCAACGTTTCCGAGGAGCATGCCGCAGACTTCATGGGGCGTCCCGAACCCATGGGTGGCAAATCTCCGGCGCGCCCGGCGATGATCGACGCCGTTCGCGCACTGCGCAAGGTCGTGGCGACAGCGCTTCTAACGAACAACGTCGTCGAATGGTGCGAGGGGTGGAGCGCGGTGTTCAAGGATCCCGAATTGTTTGAGGTAGTCATCGATTCCAGCGAGGTGGGAACTCGCAAACCGGAGCCCGAGATCTACGAAATCACGCAGGAACGACTCGGCATACCCCATGAAGCCATACTATTCGTCGACGATATCGGCCAGAATCTAAAGGCTGCAAAAAAACTGGGATGGCAAACCGTGCTATTCACGGAAGAAGCGAAAGTACTCCCTGTACTACGCAGCATCTGGAGCCGATCGTGAAACGCCTAGTCTCGCAAATTCAGACGTCCAGTAGTGAGTTCAAAGCAAACGCTGAGAATATGCGTGGACTTTGTGAAGAGCTGCGTGGGCGCGTATCCGATAACCAAACAGGTGGATCCGAGAAAGCGCGCACCCTGCATGTCGAGCGCGGCAAACTTCTTCCGCGCGATCGTGTCGAGCGACTACTGGACCCGGGAACGCCCTTTCTCGAGTTGTCCCCCTTGGCGGCCTGGGACCTCTATGACGGCCAAGCGCCGGGCGCGAGCATCATCACAGGCGTAGGAACCATTCAAGGACGCCAAACCGTCATCGTCGCAAACGACGCGACCGTAAAGGGCGGTACGTACTTCCCGATGACGGTGAAGAAACATTTACGCGCACAAGAGATCGCGCTCGAAAATCGCTTGCCCACTATCTATCTCGTCGACTCCGGCGGCGCGTTCCTGCCGCTGCAGCATGAAGTATTTCCTGATGCGCAGCACTTCGGCCGCATTTTCTACAACCAAGCCAACATGTCCGCTCTGGGCATTCCACAGATCGCGGCGGTCATGGGTTCGTGCACGGCGGGCGGCGCGTACGTACCTGCAATGTGCGACGAGAGCATCATCGTAGGCAATCAAGGAACGATCTTTCTCGCTGGGCCGCCATTGGTAAAGGCGGCCACAGGAGAAGAGGTCACCGCGGAACAACTCGGCGGAGGCGACGTACACACCGCACTATCGGGCGTCGCCGACTATCTGGCCGAAGACGATGAAGATGCGATACGCATCGCGCGGCGCATCTTCGAACATCTACCACCGGCAAACACCCCAGCGATCCAGCTCGAGGCGCCCGAGGATCCTGCCTACGACCCCGAAGAGATCTACGGCATAATCCCCAACGACGTTCGCAAACCCTACGACGTGCGCGAGGTGATCGCGCGCCTCGTCGACGGCTCGCGCTTCGATGAGTTCAAGGCGCGCTACGGCACGACGCTCGTGACCGGTTTCGCGCGCGTTCACGGCATACCGGTAGGCATCGTCGCCAACAACGGCGTCCTCTTCTCCGAGTCTGCGCTCAAGGCCACTCACTTCATCGAACTGTGCTGCCAGCGCAATACTCCCCTGCTCTTCCTGCAGAACATCACCGGCTTCATGGTCGGGCGGCAGTATGAAGCAGGCGGCATCGCCAAGGACGGCGCGAAGATGGTGATGGCGGTCGCAAACGCCCGCGTGCCCAAAGTAACCGTGATCATCGGCGCATCGAACGGGGCTGGGAACTACGGCATGTGCGGGCGCGCATACAGTCCGCGATTTCTATACATGTGGCCGAACGGGCGCATCTCGGTCATGGGCGGCGAGCAGGCGGCATCGGTGCTAACGACGGTGAAACAGGCCCAGCTGGAGAAGGAAGGAAAGACGCTCGGCAAGGGCGAACTCGAAGCGCTGCAACAACCGATTCTCGAGAAGTACGAGCGCGAAGGCAGCCCGTACTTCAGCACCGCGCGGTTGTGGGACGACGGTGTCATCGACCCGATGGATACCCGGGCGGTCATAGGACTGTCGCTCGCCGCTGCGTTGAATCGGCCGAATGAAGACACCGACTTCGGTGTCTTTCGTATGTGACGCGCCCGAGTCGCGCGGGATACCCTTCTTTTATCGTTGCTTGCCATGGCCAAACCTATCAAACGTCTGCTGGTCGCAAACCGCTCGGAGATCGCTTGTCGTATCGCGCGTACGGCGCGCGAGATGGGCATCGAGACGGTCGCCGTCTACTCGGAGGCAGACGCCGGCGCGGCCCACACCGTGTCGGCTGACCAAGCGGTCGCCCTCGGAGGAATGTCTCCGGCGGAGAGCTACCTCCAAATCGACACCGTGATCGAAGCGGCAAAGAGCTCCGGCGCCGATGCGATTCATCCTGGCTATGGATTCCTGGCCGAAAACGCGGAGTTCGCTCGAGCCGTCTCAGACGCCGGTCTCACGTTCGTAGGGCCGTCGCCCGAAGCGATTCGGCTGATGGGTGACAAGATCGCCGCCCGCGATGCGGCCGAGGTGCAAGGCCTACCGTTGATACCATCAGCCGAGCTCCGCGGTAGCGAAGCCGACATGGCAAAGGCCGCCGAGTCTCTCGGCTATCCCGTATTGGTCAAAGCCGCTGCCGGCGGCGGCGGACGAGGAATGCGGGTCGTCGACCACGCCGAAGCGCTTGCAGACGCCGTCGCGCAGGCCGGGAGAGAGGCACAGTCCGCATTCGGAGACGGCCGAATCTATCTGGAGAAGTACCTCACCGCGCCGCGCCACATAGAAGTACAAGTCTTCGGCTTCTCCGACGGCACAGTCGCTCAGCTGGGTGAGCGCGACTGCTCCACGCAGCGACGTCATCAGAAGATCATAGAGGAATCGCCCTCTGCCGCCCTCGACGAGGCAATACGCCGTGCGATGACCACGGCAGCCGTCAAACTAACTTCGGCGATCGAGTACGCAGGCGCCGGCACCGTAGAGTTCATAGTTTCCGGCGATGAATTCTATTTCCTCGAAATGAACACCCGACTACAGGTCGAACACGCCGTCACCGAAATGGTATACGGAGTCGATTTGGTACGCCTGCAGTTGGAGACGGCCGGCGGGGTCGACACACCGCGCGACACATTCACGCCGCACGGCCATGCGATCGAATGCCGCGTATACGCGGAGGATCCCAGCAACGGATTTCTGCCGACCGGGGGCAACGTGTTGCGAGTCGATCATCCGACCGGCCCGGGCGTACGCGTCGATTCCGCGCTGCTCGATGGTCTCGAGGTTCCGGTACTGTACGACCCGATGCTCGCGAAGGTCGTCGTGTGGGCGGAGGATCGCGACCAAGCTATCGAACGCATGACAGCGGCACTCCATGATTTTTCGATCGTCGGGCTAACTACCAACCTCGCGTTCCTGATCGACGTTGTGGGTAGCGGCGCGTTCACGTCGGCGGCAATCACGACCACGAGTATTGAACGCGACTACGCCGACTGGAAGCCATCCGGGTCGTACGCGAGCGATGCTGCGTTGGCGGCAGCGGCGCTCGTTGCAGAGTTCGGCCGCGTACCGACGACGGGACCGTCCTCGCCCGCGGCCCAAGCGACGCCATGGCAAACGCTGGGCGCCTGGCGCATTGGCGACGCGCACCCCAAGGAGCGAGGTTAGTGGGACGCGTATACCGAACAGCGTCCGACGATACGCAATTCGCACTCGCACGCGAAAGCGGCACGCTCGTTTTACATCGCGACAGCGCAGAGATCACGATCGACGATTTCGAAATCGGTGAACGATATGTGACGGTCACCATCGACGGCCACGCGCATCGTTTCCTCTACGCGCGTGAGTCCGCACACGTTCACATTTCATGCGCAGGCGAATCGTTGTGCCTGATCCCCGCCGACGAAGACGTCGACAACGCGGCATCAAGCGGCAGCTTTAGTCCCGAAGTCACCGCTCCGATGCCCGGGAAGGTACTCGAGGTTCTCGCGAAGAAAGGCGATCGGCTCGAGACCGGGGCCCCATTGCTGCTTCTCGAGGCCATGAAGATGGAGCAGACGATTCGCACCGCAACGCCTGCAGAAGTCCTCGATATTCATGTGCAGGTAGACGCAATGGTCGGCCCGGGAGAAACGCTGGTAACGCTCGGCCAAATCGAAGGCGAGCAAGAGTAACCCGTTCGCCGAACTAGCTTGCGAACCGATCGCCTACCGACAATCCCGCTTCCTGGGCGACCTCGTCCGCAGCTTTTTTCCCGGCATCAATAGCCATCTTCGCAACGGTTACCGAGCCATCGACGGTAGCGATCTCTACGGTGCCGCCCTCGATCGCAATCAAGGTCCCCGGCGGCTCGGTCGCGCAGCCCGACGCGATCCGCGAACCGTACACGCGCACAAGCGTACCGCCGATGCTGCCGTGCGCCCCCGGACTGGGATCACAGCCGCGGATCAGATTGTGGACCTGGCCGGTCGGTTGATCCCACGCGACCAAGGCATGCTCATCGCGGCACAACGGATCGTAGGTAGCCACGCTTTCATCCTGATCAATCGCGGCAACCGAACCCGACAGTACCATCTCGACCGAGTCTATGGTCGCCGCTACGCCCGGCTCGAACACTGCGCTGTAGTAGTACGACCCTGCAGACTCGTCGGGACCGATGTCCACCTGTCGCTGCAAATAGATGGGACCGGCATCGATAGCGTCATCGGGACGGAACAGCGTGATGCCGCCGATCGTCTCACCGTTGATCAGTTGCCACGGGATCGCAGAACCGCCGCGGTAGGCGGGTAACAACGACGGGTGGAAGCACAGAGAGGCCAAACGCGGCGCATCGAGTATCGACAGCGGGATGATCTGAGTGACGTAGGCAAGAACGGCGAGATCGGCGACGGCTGGATTCACTTCCGCGAACGCCTCAGCGTCCTTGTACGATGCGCGTTGCACCTTGCGTAGACCGGCGGCAGCGGCGGCCTCTCCGAGCGGATCCGCCCGACGCCCCGCTCTATCGGGGGGCAGGCAAACCGCCGTGATCTCATGGCCCGCGGCCAAGAGCCCGTCGAGAACCTTCTGACCGAACTGCGCCTGGCCAAACAACAGTATCTTCGCCACGTCGTCGCCTCCGCGCACGATCCGGGACGGGCGCACTGCGCCCGTCCGAAACCGCACAGGCGGCAACCTAACCCGTTCGGCCGTCGAGCGCGACCGAGTTCACCGAAAGATCAACAACTTGGCTAGGTTACACGCCCCCAACCGGGCGCAGAGACCAGTACGCCAATTTGCGATCTAACGCGCTGCATGGTAACTGCCGTGTTCTCTCGGCCCGCCGTCCTCTTTCTTGTGACGATTAAACCGCGGGCCGTAAGCCTTTAGCAGGAGGAATCATTCGTGAAGATTCTCGTACCAGTGAAGCGCGTTCCCGACGCCGAGACCACAATCAAGGTCAACCCGGAAGGCAATGGGATCGTCGAGGCGGGCGTAAAATGGGTAGTAAACCCGTTCTGCGAAATCGCCATCGAGGAAGCGCTCCGCATCAAGGAGTCGGGTGCAGAAGCAGAGGTCGTGCTGGTCACGATCGGGACCACAGATTCGCAGGAGCAGCTGCGCACCGGCCTAGCGATGGGCGCAGATCGAGCCATTCTCGTAACGGCCGACAACTCCGACCCTTGGGTCGTTGCACGCATCCTGGCCAAGATCATCGAGCAGGAGAGCCCTGACGTTGTCGTCATGGGCAAGCAGGCTATCGACGACGATTCGAATGTCGTCGGGCAGCTTCTCGCTGAGCTCGTGGGGTGGCCTCAGGCCACATTCATCTCGGAACTGACGCTCGAAGACGGCAACGCCGCCGCCACCTGCGTTCGTGAGATCGACGGCGGTCTAGAGACCGTCAAGATCCCGCTACCGGCAATCGTCACCGCCGACCTCCGATTGAACGAGCCGCGTTATGCTTCTCTACCGGGCATCATGAAAGCCCGTAAAAAACCGCTCGACGAAATCGATGCCGGTTCGCTCGGCGTGGACCTCACGCCGATGCTGACCGTAAAGAACCTCGTTCCCCCCGCGGAACGTCAGGGCGGCAGATTGGTCGAGTCCGTCGACGAGCTGATCTCGGTGCTTCAGTCCGAAGCTAAGGTCCTTTAGGAGAAGTTAGAACAGTGAGCAACGTACTAGTTTATGCAGAGCACGCTCACGGCAAGCTCCCCAAAGCGACAGCCGTAGCAGTTACCGCAGCCAAAGAAGCCGCAGCCAAGATGGGCGGCGGCGATGTCATACTCGGCCTGTTCGGGTCGGATATTTCCTCAGTATCGGCAGATGCCGGTAAACTCGGTGCCGCCAAAGTAGCGACCATCGAGAACGGTGCCCTCGAGCATCACACCGCAGACATGGCGACAGCCGCGCTCAAGGCGATTGCCGACGCGACCGATTGTGATCGCGTCGTCCTGGCATCAACGTCAAAGGGCAAAGACATCGCCCCTCGACTCGCCGGTGCACTCGGCGCGTCGATCGCGACCGACGTGACCGCCATCAACGACGATGGAACGCTGGTCCGGCCGATGTATGCCGGCAACGCGTTCGCAACAGTCGAGATGCACGGTGACAAGAAGGTCTTCACCGTTCGAACGACCGCGTTCGAAGCCGCACCCGAAGACGGCTCAGCGACCGTGGAAGCAATCGGCGCCGACGTCGCGGCCCCCGCCAACGCCATCCAGTTCGTCAGCGTCGAAGAGACGAAGTCGGACCGCCCCGTACTCACAGAAGCCGAGCGTGTGGTCGCCGGCGGTCGTGGACTCAAGTCTGGAGAGAACTTCACCAAAATTCTCGAGCCTTTGGTCGATGCGCTCGGTGCAGCCATGGGTGCCAGCCGCGCAGCAGTCGATGCCGGCTACGTCCCCAACGATCTGCAGGTCGGTCAGACCGGTAAGGTCGTGGCCCCGACTCTCTACATCGCCGTGGGCATCTCGGGTGCGATTCAGCATCTGGCGGGCATGAAGGACTCGAAGGTGATCGCCTCGATCAACAAGGATCCCGAAGCCCCGATCTTCCAGATCTCCGATTTCGGTTTGGTCGCCGACCTCTTTGAGGCTGTGCCGGAGATGACGGAGAAAGTGAAGGGACTCTAAGCGCCGAGCGGCGCTTGCGTGTTTCGTGATGGGGAGCTGAGTGACCTCTGGTGTGAGGTCTCTCAGCTCCCCTTTTTGTTATCAGTGAGGGCGGCTGCTCGATTCGTCGGTTGGGTTCTCACCGACGACCGGCTCGAGAATCTGCTTGATCCGCTCGACTACGCCGCTGTCTCGCGGCGCAATCAGCTCGTATTTGCGGAACAGTCCGACTGCGCCCAGTCCTGCGAGCCGATGCTCGAGGTCGTGCTCTTCGAGCGACGTGAGAACCAGCGCCGGTGCATCAATCGAACGCACTTTGAGTTCCTCGAGCACGCCGAAGCCGTCGAGCTGTGGTAGTGCGAGGTCCAGAAGTATTGCGTCCGGCTTGTGCTCGACAGCCATCGCCACGGCATCGCGGCCGTTGTAGGCCTTAGTCACCGAATAGCCGGCTTGGATCAGCTCGAACTCGATAACAGAACCGTAGTCCTTGTCGTCCTCGACCAACAGTACGTTCGACCCCGTGGGGGTGAGTTGGTTGAGCCGCGCCAGCAACGGTTCGCTATGGGTCGGCGGACTCATCTCCACGAACCCCTCTTGCTGCGATAGCATCACGATGTGCTCAATGCCGGCGCGACGCAGTTTCGTTTCGACCTCATCGTTGAGTTGCCAGACGAAAGAAGGTGCCACGACGACAACCTGCGGAGTCCAAGTTTTGAGCGTGTCGAAGACATCGTCGAAGCGACTGCGTGTTCTTATCTCGATGTCTTCAAGACGAAGCGCGCGTACGCAGGCTTCTGACAAAACGTTTTCGTGCATCAGCAACATGACACCCAGCGCAGACGCGGTCACCGTGTTACCAGCCTGCGCAACATGCTGAACCGCGTCTGCCGACATGACGAACTGAAATGTCGCACCTTCACCTGGGCTACTCTCGGCCCAAATACGGCCTTTGTAGTGCTCTACGATGCCTCGACAGATCGCCAAGCCGAGCCCCGTGCCAGCCGGACGCTCGCCCTCTCGCTCACGGGCCGCGATCGTGTGCGTTTTGTCGAAAATCGCCTCTAGCTGACCATCCTCAACACCAGGACCGGTATCGACGACGGAGAAGCAGATCCCCTCGGCGACCTGGCGAGCCGAGACGACGACCCTGCCACCCTGCCGTGACGCGTTGACGGCGTTGCTGACCAGATTGTCGAGTACCTGGGTGAGTCGCTCCTCGTCACCCCAAACCCCGGGGAGCAGGTCTGACGCCTGAACGTCGATGAAGATATCTGCCGCCTGTGCGCTCTTCTGATTGAGTTGCACCGCACGGTGAACCAAACGCGAAGGCTTCAGTTCGCAATCGCTCCACTCGACGCGTCCTGCCTCGAGGCGCGAGATATCCAACAGGTCGTTGATCATGCGTACCAGACGCTGCCCCTCAGCCGCAATGGTGTCGCCAAACCGATCGATAACCTCCGGTTTCTTGTGATGATAGCGCTGGATGATCCGTGCGGAGGAAACAATTGCGCTCAGCGGAGTGCGGATCTCGTGTGAGACCGCCGACAGGAAGCGAGCCTGCAGTTCGTTGGCGGCTTGAAGACGCTCGATATCCTCTTCAAGAGTGCCGATGCGGCCGATCGCAACTTCGCGACTTGCGGCCAGCGTTTCCTCGATGAGGTTGAATCGCTCGGCCAACTCGCCAAGCTCGTCCTGCGACCGGACGGGTTCGACTGCGGTCGCCTCGGCGATGGAGGACATATTACGTACTGCCGTTAAGAGCGGCTCGACCTGCCGGGTCAGGCCGTCCGAAAATACGCGAGCGATGAGGGTGGCGGTTCCGACCACCCACACCAGAACAAGAAAGCTCCAGAACTCATAGGAGAGCGCGGAGTCTGTTCTTCCTGCAAAAAAGAAATAACTTACGCCAAGAAACAGCGTCGTTGGTAGGACCGAAGCCAGGGCCATAAAGACCGCGACCTGGCCCCGAACGGTGAACTGCTTCGTCGTGGCTTCATTGAAAGCTCCGCGCAGCATCGCAACCGTGCCGGATTCCGTTCCTGGTGTCACAAGTGTACCCACATCGTCAAATTTTTGACTGTTGGGAAGCCCAAGCCTCCGCAAAGTGCAGTAGTGGTACTACCGCCTGTGGAAGCATAAGCAGGATCCATGCCGCTGTACGAATTCGCACGCGGCGGATGGCACGGGACAAAAAAAGGCCGGGTCGACGAACGCCGACCCAGCCGCTTTGATTGCCGGCAGAGCGCCGTAGACTAGGCCGAGGCTTCTAGCGAATCCGCGACAATCTCTAAAACATCGCGCGTCTCCACGCTCTCCTCGACCTGCTTTTCCTTAACGCCGTCGGTGAGCATCGTCATGCAGTACGGACACGCCGACGCGATCACGTCCGGCTTGGTGTCGAGCAGCTGCTCCACGCGCAACGTATTCACACGCTGGGTGGGATCCTCCTCGATCCACATGCGGCCGCCACCGGCGCCGCAGCACATGCCCGTACTCTTCGATCGTGGGCTCTCGACGATCTTCGCTCCAGGAATGGCCTGCAGAATTTCGCGCGGCGCATCGTATATTTCGTTGTAGCGACCGAGATAGCAGGAATCGTGATAGACGATTGTTTTCGCGACGTCACCCGAGACCTTAACCTTCCCATCCTTGATCAGCTCTGCAACCAGTTGGGACGCGTGCACGGTCTCGTAGTCCCCCCCGAACTGCGGGAACTCGTTCGCGATCGTGTTGAAGCAGTGCGGGCAGTTCGTGATGACCTTCTTGACGTTGTACGAATCGAAGATCTCGACCGCCGCCGTAGCCATCCCTTGATAGAGATACTCGTTGCCAAGACGTCGCGCGGTGTCGCCGTTACACGGTTCTTCCTTGGCAAGAATGGCGTAACTCACACCGGCGTGGTCCAGAATCTTCGCTACCGACTTCGTGATCTTTTGCGCGCGGTCATCGAAAGAGCCCGCGCAGCCCACGAAGAACAGGTATTCCGCATCGGGGTTCTCGGCCAACGTTGGAATGTCGAGTCCCTGGGCCCAATCGTCGCGCTTGTCCATGCCGATACCCCAAGGATTGCCCTGGGTCTCCATGCCTTTGAAGGTACGCGTAAGTTCCTGCGGGAAACGCGCCTCCTCCTGGACCAGATGGCGGCGCATGTCGACGATCTTGTCGACGTATTCGATATTCACCGGACAAGCCTCTTCGCAGGCGCGGCAGGTATTGCACGCCCAAACGACCTCGTCGGTGACCCAGTCGCTTTCGGCCTCGACAACCTTCTCCATCCAGTCATCGTTTAGTACATCCCAACCGTTTTCGTAGAGCTGGTCACGCATGTTGAGAAGCATTTGGCGCGGCGCCAGCGGCTTGTTCGTCGACGTGGCCGGGCATTGCTCCGAGCAACGACCGCACTCCGTACAGGTGTACATGTCGAGTACCTGTTTCCAGTCGAAGTGTTTCAGCTGTGACTTGCCGAAGACTTCCAGGTTTTCGTCTTCAAGATCCTGCTTCGACAGAGCACCACGCGGCTCGAGCTTCGAGAAGAAAACGTTCGGCAATGCCGTGATGACGTGGAAGTGCTTCGCGAGCGGCAGCATGTTGAGAAACGTCAGCACGACCAGGTTGTGAATCCACCAGGCGATATTGCTGGCGCTCTCGGCAAAGCCGGCACCGTAGGGTGCCATCAGGCTCGCCATGAGGGCCGACACGGGCTGCCAAGCGCGTTCGGCTTCTATGCCGGGATCGCCCGCCATGAAAATCAGCCGACCGCCATCGTAAATAAGACCGGTGAGGCAAATCGTCGTGATGAAACAGAGAATGAGGACGGCTTCCCAGTGCTGCTGGCCGTGCAGTTTCTCCTCCGCCGGGACGAACCCCATAAGGCGCTTCGGGTGCGTGACCAGCCAGCGCGTGAGTAGGGTCAGCGCGCATGTGACGACGATCACTTCGGTGATGTCGCGAAGGATCATGTACGGGCCGCCAAGTAGCGCCGGGCTCATCAGCGGCAAATGCGCATCGGGGGCCCAGCCGCGCAGGAACATCGTCGCAACCTGGCCGCCGAGAACTAGGAAGCCCCAAAACACTAAGGCATGGATGATGCCTGCCGGCTGCTCGCCTCTGAAGAATTTGAGCTGGCCGAGCCCGTATACGAGCGTGACCTTGATCCGCTCGGGAATCCGGTCGAATCGGCCTTCGGCGCTCGGAAGCTTCAGCAATACGCCGAAGCGGTTGTACATCTGGTAGGCAAACAAGCCGACATAGGCCAGCAGCACCACGGTCCAAATCATCGCACTCACGTTGGAATCCTCCCCGCTGAGGCCCTACGTCCGACCGGTGCCCGACGCCTTCCTGGACCTTAAGTATCAAGATTTAATCGTGCCCGGCGCGTGCTTGCAATCCGGTCCGGCCAACGCCAGCCTAGATGCATCATGCGGATTGGGGCTCCTACTAGAGTAGATAAGCAGGCGTCCGCAGCGCTTAAACTTCTCGTAATTCCGACTCTTTTCACACTCCTCGCCGCGTGCACACCCTCTGATCCCACAGTCGGCCTCGAAGGGCGCGATGGCAGGTCGGTCGACGTCAAGGTTGAGGTCGTGAGTACCCCCGACTCTTTGCGCCGCGGGTTGATGTGGCGTACCGAATTGCCGAGTGACCATGGAATGCTTTTTGTGTTCGATGGCGACGCGCCGCGCAGCTTCTGGATGAAAAATACCCCGCTACCGCTGGATATCTTGTTCATCAGCTCGCAGTCGCGTGTGGTCAGCATCGCCGAAGACACGATCCCCTACTCGCTTGCATCGATCGCGTCCGGCGGGCCGGCACAATATGTCCTCGAGGTGAACAGCGGCTTCACTCGGCGCCACGGCATCGAAGCGGGCAGTACTGTGACCCTTCCCCCACTCGCCCCGACCCCAAAGCGCTAAGTGCCTGTCCTTATAGGACTAAATCGGGCGCTTCTTGTTTTTTTCAGGGGTCTTTTATATCTGGATTCGCTGCCGCTTTTTTTCGCGTCAGTCCAAGGGAACGCAAGTGGGGAACGAACTCGGGCAGGGTCAGAGCACCACTCGCCACGGGGAGCGGCCAACTCTGGATCAACGGGAGATGAGCAGCACGAGCAGCCGCCAAGAGCGGCGCTCGAGGTGAAACGAATATGGCAGATGCCGAAGTCCTTGAAGAACTGAGCCGACGAAACGAACAAGCCGAAGCCGGTGGCGGCGAAGAGCGAATTGCCAAGCGGCACGCGAAAGGCCTGCTCACCGCACGCGAGCGCGTCGAGCGCCTATTCGACCCGGGTAGTTTCGTCGAAATCGACAAGTTGCGCGTTCACCGCTGCACTGATTTCGGCATGGACGAGTCGCATACACCGGGAGACGGCATCGTAACCGGCTACGGCACGGTTGACGGCCGCACCGTGTTCGCGTTCGCACAGGACTTCACCGTACTCGGCGGCAGCTTGAGCCACACAGTGGCCGAAAAGATCTGCAAGATTAACGAAATGGCACTCAAGGCCGGTGCTCCGATCGTCGGACTGAATGATTCGGGCGGTGCACGCATCCAAGAAGGCGTTGAGAGCCTGGGCGGCTACGCCGACATCTTTTGCGCGAACACTCTAGCCTCGGGAGTGATTCCACAAATCTCCGGCGTGCTGGGCCCCTGTGCCGGTGGTGCCACTTACTCGCCTGCGCTCACAGACTTCATCCTGATGGTCGACAAGACCAGCTACATGTTCATCACGGGACCCGAAGTCATAAAGTCGGTCACACGAGAAGAGGTCACTCAGGAAGATCTCGGGGGCGGCACCACGCACAACTCACGAAGCGGCGTAGCGCACTTCCTCGCACCCGACGACCCGGGCTGTATCGCCATGATCCGTAAGCTGCTGTCCTATCTTCCACTGAACAACATGGAAGACCCTCCGATTGTCGACACGGGAGACCCGCTCGAACGGCTAACGCCGGAACTCAATGATGTCGTGCCGGACAACCCGAACCAGCCCTACGATATGCACGAGATCATCAATGCAACGATCGATCAGGGCAGCTTCTTCGAAGTGCACGAGCACTTCGCGCGTAACGCGATCGTCGGTTTTAGTCGTATCGGCGGCAAATCGGTCGGCATCGTCGCCAACCAGCCCAACCACCTAGCCGGCTGCATCGACGTCGACGCATCGAACAAGATCGCGCGCTTCATCCGGTTCTGCGACTGCTTCAACATTCCCATCGTCACATTCGAAGATACACCGGGCTATTTGCCCGGTACCGCGCAGGAGTGGGGCGGCATCATCCGCCACGGCGCGAAGATCGTGTACGCCTACGCCGAGGCAACCGTCCCGAAGATCACGGTCATCACGCGCAAGGCCTACGGCGGCGCGTACTGCGTCATGGGCTCCAAGCACATTCGCACCGATGTGAATCTCGCCTACCCAGGTGCCGAGATCGCCGTCATGGGCGCCGACGGCGCGGTAAACATTATCTTCCGAAAAGAGATCAATGCTGCCGACGATCCGGACGCAACGCGCAAAGACGTTATCGCCGACTATCGGCATCGTTTCGCGAACCCGTTTCGTGCAGCCGAGCTCGGCTACATCGACGGCGTGATTTCACCGGTCGACACGCGGGTGAAAATTGCGCAATCGCTGGCCATGCTTGCGAACAAGCGCGACATCAACCCGCAGAAGAAACACGGAAACATTCCCCTGTAATGGAAGACGCAATCTTCAGCGGCCCGACCATGGCGGTCGTCGGTATCACCACCGTTTTCATCGCACTAGCAATCATTGTCGGCGCGGTCAGTGCCGTCGCGCGCATCGTCGCGAGCAATGACGGCGTGACGGTAACCGCCGAGGCGGCTTCCGCGTTTGCCGCGGCGGCCGACGCGTCTGCCAGCAACGAATCGGGCGACGAAGACGTTCTGCGTCGAGTGGCAACGGCCGCCTACGCGTACCACCTGAGAAGATGCGTCACTGTGCGCGCGAGCGTCGCATCAACCCCGTGGTTGCGTGCCGGACGTCAAGCACAAGTTGACAGGATTCAATCGAGGGGCTGACAGGCAATCATGGCCAAGTACACGGTAAAGGTCGACGGAAAGAAATACGACGTCACGGTCACCGATTCGGGAGCGGGGGCAAGAGTGACCGTCGACGGCGCGACGTTCGATATCGAGCCGGCGACTGGTGCTGCACCCGCCGCGCCCACAGCGCCAAGTCCTACGGTCGCAACTCCGGTCGCGGCGGCTCCGGCGGCAGCTCCGCAAGCCGTTTCCGCCACCGGCGCTATCGGATCCATACCCGCACCGATTCCGGGGATCGTCACCCAGCTGCTCGTCAAGATCGGCGACAGCGTCGCCGCGAACCAGGCAGTCCTCAAGCTTGAAGCCATGAAGATGGAAAACGATATCAGCACACCGATCGGCGGTACGGTCGTAGAGATCCCGGTGCGTGAAGGAAGCGAGGTCAGCAACGGGCAGTTGCTCATGGTCATCGGGTAATGCTCGACGCTTTTACTACATTCTTCTTCGAGACCGGATTCGTTCTGCTGCCTCAGCATCCGCAGAACCTCATCATGATCGCCGTCGGGCTCGGACTCATTTCGCTCGCGATCATCAAAGAGTACGAGCCACTGCTACTCATTCCCATCGGCTTCGGCATGGTGATGGGCAATATTCCCTTCGGCGGAGCCTCACCGGATGACGCCGACGGCGTGATCCACTTCCTCTATTTCGGAATTCGTCACGAGATCTATCCGGCTCTGATTTTCTTGGGCCTCGGCGCCATGACCGACTTCTCAGCGATGTTGTCGCAGCCGCGCCTGATCTTTCTCGGAGCCGCCGCACAGGTCGGGATCTTCGCGACCTACTGGGGCGCAATGGTGCTGGGATTCACGCCCCAGGAAGCCGGTGCAATCGGCATCATCGGTGGCGCGGACGGCCCGACTACCATCTTCATTACCTCTGCGCTCGCGCCACACTTATTGCCCGCGGTCGCGGTTGCCGCCTACTCTTACATGGCACTCGTGCCGATCATCCAACCGCCGATCGTGCGCGCGCTGACAACCAAAGAAGAACGGCTCATCAAAATGAAGCCGCCTCGCGAAGTAGGAAAGACCGAGAAAATCCTCTTCCCGATCATCGGCTTCATCGTGTGCACGCTCGTTGCGCCGAAGGCGACGACGCTCCTGGGCATGCTCTTCTTCGGCAATCTACTCAAAGAATCCGGTGTCACCGAACGACTCGCAGTTACGGCGCGAACGACCTTCATCGACTCGGTAACGATCATTCTCGGGATCTGCGTAGGCGCGGGAGCATCGGCGGAGCGGTTCTTGAGAGCCGAGTCGCTCAAAATCTTTGTTCTGGGCATGCTGGCGTTTTGCGTGGCCACCGCCACCGGCGTGATCTTCGCTAAAATCATGAACCGATACTCACGCGATCCTATCAATCCGATCATCGGCGCGGCCGGCGTTTCCGCAGTACCCATGGCCGCGCGGGTGGCCTTGACCACCGCACAGAAAGAGGACCCGACAAACTTCCTGATTATGCATGCCATGGGACCGAACGTGGCCGGCGTGATCGGCTCGGCCGTAGCAGCAGGCGTACTGCTGTCGATTCTCGGCTAACACTCCACCCTGGGGAGAGGCGCATAGACATGGCGAACTTCGACGATGCCCTAAAGAACTGGAACCAGACGATCCTAAAGCCCGCACTCGACAAGAACGGTGAGCGACGCGACGGGTTCGTGACGACGTCGGGAATTCCCATCGAGCGGATCTACGGTTCCGAAGACGGTGACTACCCCGCCGAACTCGGGATGCCCGGCGAATACCCGTACACGCGTGGCGTACAGCCCACGATGTACCGCGGCCGTTTCTGGACAATGCGCCAGTACGCGGGTTTCGGCGACGCAGAACAATCAAACCAGCGTTACCGCTACCTGCTGGACCACGGGACGACAGGCCTGAGCGTCGCGTTCGATCTGCCCACGCAGATGGGCCGCGACTCCGACCACGACCTGTCTACCGGTGAAGTGGGCAGGGTCGGTGTTGCGATCGATTCTCTTGAGGACATGGAAGTCCTGATGAAGGACCTTCCGCTCGACAAAATAACAACATCGATGACGATCAACTCAACCGCATCGATACTGCTCGCCTTCTACCTAGTCGTCGCCGAAAAGCAGGGCGTCCCCTGGGACAAGATCGGCGGCACGATTCAGAACGATGTGCTCAAAGAGTACATCGCTCGCGGAACCTACATTTATCCCCCAAGCGCGTCCATGCGCATCGTGACCAACATCTTCGAGTTCTGCTCGGAGCAAGTTCCCCGATGGAATACCATCTCGATCAGCGGCTACCACATTCGCGAAGCAGGCTCGACGGCGGTGCAGGAAGTAGCCTTCACTCTTGCCAACGCGATCGCTTACGTAGGAGCGGCGGTAGATGCCGGACTCGATATCGACAAGTTCGCAGGGCGCGTGTCGTTTTTCTTCAACGTTCACAACAACTTCTTCGAAGAAGTCGCCAAGTTCCGTGCCGCGCGCCGCATGTGGGCGAAGATCATGAACGAGCGATTTAAGGCGAAGAATGCGCGCTCGATGATGCTGCGATTTCACAGCCAGACGGCCGGTTCTTCACTGACCGCTCAGCAACCGATCAACAACGTCGTTCGCACCTCGATCCAAGCGCTGGCAGCGGTGTGCGGAGGCACGCAGTCGCTCCACACCAACTCGTTCGACGAGGCGCTCGGTCTACCTACCGAATCCGCCGCGCGCACGGCGCTACGAACGCAGCAGGTCATCGCGCACGAGTCGGGCGTCGCCGACACGATCGACCCCATGGCCGGCAGCTACTACGTCGAGTCACTCACCGACGAGATCGAAAAGCGTGCCCTCGAGTACATCGCCAATATCGACAAACTCGGAGGCTCTGTGGCCGCCATCGAGAACGGTTTCCCGCAGCAGGAGATCCAGCAGGCCGCCTACTCGTTCCAGAAATCCGTCGAGGACGAGAGCGCCATCGTAGTAGGCGTCAACCAGTTCGAATCCGAAGAAGAACCCATCGAAGTGATGCGCATTGGCGCGGAACTCGAGGTCAAGCAGCGCGCGAAGCTCGCAGCTCTTCGTGGGCGCCGCAACAATGATGCGCTACAGAAAGCGCTGGCGAAGGTCTCCGAGGTCGCGAAGGGCGATGACAATCTGATGCCGGCGATCATCGATGCTGTACGCGCATACGCGACGATCGGCGAGATCTCCGATGCGATGAGAGACGTGTACGGTCAGTTCCAACCGCCGGTATTCGTATAGATGGGTCTAGTTGCCAAGAAAGCCTTCCTCACTAAGGGGGTCGGTCGGCACAAAGAGCGCCTCGCGTCGTTCGAGCTTGCACTACGAGACGCCGGTATCGCAGAATTCAATCTCGTAACCGTCTCGAGCATCTTCCCACCCCACTGCAAAATGGTATCGAAACGGGAGGGGCTCAAAGAGCTCAATCCGGGCCAGATTCTTTTTGTGGTCATGAGTCGTGCGGAAAGTGACGAACCACATCGCCACCTCGCCGCATCGGTCGGAGTTGCGATTCCCAAGGACCGCTCGACATACGGCTATCTCAGTGAGCATCACGCCTACGGCCAGACCGACGAACAGGCCGGTGACTACGCCGAAGATCTCGCAGCAGAGATGCTCGCAACCATCCTCAAGCTCGATTTCGATCCGGACGCCAGCTACGACGAGCGCCGCGACGTTTGGCGTATGAGCGGACAAATCGTCAAAACAACGAACACCGCGCAATCGGCCCGCTGCTCGAAAGACGGCCTCTGGACGTCTGTCATCGCAGCCTGCGTGCTGATCATGGACACCTAGCACCGCGGTGGCCGACGGCCCGACACGTTCCGAAGTCGCCCGTACCTTACTGCGTAAATTGCGGAAAGCGCGCCGTCGATTGAGCGAGCCGGACAAGCTCGCAGCGGAACTCAGCATCCCCATTCAAGACCTCGAAGACGCTATCGATGAACTCATAGCCGCAGGCCGGGTCGTGCGTGCACGCAAAGGGCGTATCGGATTGGCCGAGCGCATGGGCTTGGTCACTGGAACAGTGCGCGTCGGACGCCGCGGACGCGGCGTCGTGATACCGGATCGGCCTGACGTTCCCATCGGGCTGGGCAGAGGCGCGGTACGTCCGGCAATGCACGGCGATCGTGTGCTGGTTGAAGTAGAACCCTACACACGCCGCGGCCTGCAGCGCGGCACCATCAAGGAGATCCTCGAGCGAAGGCAATCCCACATCATCGGCGTGGTCCACGGCGACACGGACGGTGAACAACTCGTCGTGCCGAGCAACGCCCGTTTCGGAGACCCGGCGCGAATAACCGACAGTCCACAAGAGGCACAGCCCGGAAACGTCGTGCGAGCGGAGATCATCGAGTATCCTACTTCGTACCGGTCCGCGCTGGTACGTGTAGAGTCGGTGCTCGGTCAGAGCGGCACACTGGTTACCGAGATCGAATCGGTCCGTATGTCGCTCGGGATCGATGACGAATTTTCACGCGAAGCACTAGCAGAAGCCGACGCAACGGCGGCACCATCCGACACGCTGATCGGTGACCGCCTCGATTTGCGCGACCAACCGACCGTGACGATAGACCCGGCCGATGCGCGCGATTTCGACGATGCCGTATCGATCCGGCATACCGACGACGGCTACAGGCTTACCGTATCGATCGCCGACGTATCGTATTATGTACGCCCCGATACCGCTCTCGATCGAGAGGCCGCCGACCGCGCGACCAGTGTATACTTCCCAGGGCGCTGTATCCCGATGCTCCCCGAACGGATATCGGGCGACCTCGCGAGCCTTCGGCCGGACGCTGACCGCTTCGCCATATCCGTACTCATCGACATCGACGCCACCGGCCGAGTGCACGGCTGCGAGTTCGCCCGCAGCATCATCAACAGCGATCATCGGTTGACTTATGAACAAGCGGAACAGTGCCTGGACGGCGACGAAGACGTCGCACCCGGCCCTCTCGTGCGGCTGCTGTGGGACTGCGCAAGCATGCTCCTCTCTCAGCGCATGCGGCGCGGCGCAATCGATTTGGATATTCCGGATGCGTCCCCCGATCTCGACCCCGACGGCGAACCGCTGACGATACGTCGGCGCGAACGCTTACGCGCACATCGATTGGTAGAAGAATGCATGCTCGTGGCCAATGAGGCCGTAGCATCTCATCTAGAACGCAACGACGCTGCATTCCTGTACCGAATCCACGAACGTCCCGACGACGACGACATCAGCAGCCTCGCGACCCGTCTCGGTAGCCTGGGACTGCGGCTGCCGCACGATGGGATGGAATTGAAGCCGAAGTCTCTGCAAGCGGTTGTCACGAAGTCTCGTGCCAAACCGTTTGAAAGACTGGTCCACGTAATGGTCCTGCGCTCGATGACACAGGCTCGATACGATCCGCACAAGCAGATCCATTTCGGACTGGCCAGCGACTGCTATACGCACTTCACCTCGCCTATTCGCCGCTACCCCGACCTGGTGGTGCATCGTGCCCTGTGCAAGCTGATAGAGCGCAATGATGACGTGCTACCCACACGCGACGGCCTCAGTCCAATCGGCGTACATTGTTCCGAGCGCGAGCGTCGCGCGATGGAAGGTGAGCGCGAAACCGTGAGGGTGGCCGGTATCCTGGTCATGCAGACGCGTGTTGGTGAAAGTTTCGACGCTATGGTCACCGGCATTGACCGACATGGTTTTTTTGTCGGACTCGATGATCCGTTTGTGGAAGGCTTCGTTCCTCTTGCGAAGATGCCTCAGTACTACGAGTACATCGCCGATCGCCTTGAACTGTGTAGTCGCTCGAGCAGCGACCGGATACGCATCGGCGATCCAATCCGTGTACGGTTGGTCTCATGCGATCTTGCCGAACGCCGAATGGAACTCGAACCCATTGCCGAGAAGTGAGGCGATGAAAAGGATTGCCCTGGCGGCAACGGTGATCGCCGTACTGGCAGTCTCGCCGGCGCCGGCCAAGCAAACGTCGGCTAGGCGCACACCGGTGGTCGATGCCGTCGAGAAGGCGCGACCTGCCGTCGTTAACATCTATACCGAACGCATCGTCGAGACGCCCTTCAATCGTCGCTCACCGTACGGTCCCGATCCTTTCTTCGATCGCTTCTTCAACGATTTTTTTCGTGGCCCGCAATCCCAGAAGCGAACTCGTGAGCGCCGCTCTCTCGGTTCCGGTGTGCTCGTCGACGAATCAGGCATCGTTGTCACCAACGAGCATGTAATCGTTCACGCATCCGAAATTCGCGTGCTATTGGCCGACGAGCGCCAATACAAAGCGACACTCGTGGGCGCAAATTCCGACTCGGATCTCGCCGTACTGCGCATCGAATCCGACGACCCGCTACCGTATGTGCCGCTGCCCAAAAGCGACGACATTCTGATCGGTGAAACCGTGGTAGCCATCGGTAATCCTTTTGGGCTTTCGCACACAGTCACAGTGGGGGTGGTAAGTGCAGTTGGTCGAACCATTCAGGCAGCCGACATCATCTACCACGACTTCATTCAGACCGACGCATCGATCAACCCCGGCAACTCAGGCGGGCCGCTGGTGAACGTCGACGGCAGGTTGATCGGGATTAACACCGCAATTCACGCCCAAGGTGAAGGCATAGGCTTCGCCATCCCCGTACGTCGCGTACGCAATATCGTCGAGCAAATCCTTCACCACGGACACGTCCAACCGCCTTGGATCGGCGTACAGGTGCAAAATCTAACGCCGGAGATCGCGTTCCATTTCCACGCAACCCCGGGAGCGGGTGTACTGATCAACGGGGTCGACGCCGACAGCCCGGCCGCAAGGGCAGGGCTCGAGCGAGGCCACGTCATCGTCCGAGCGCAGCGGCAGCCGATCGGCAATACAGCAGCGTTCGCTCGAGCGATAAAGGGTCTGACCGCAGGCGATCCCCTCGAGTTGAAAGTTCTCGTTGACGGCAAGACAGCGGAGATGACGCTCGAGCTATCTACCGTCCCCAAGAAGCTCCTCGAAGCGTTCGCATGGCGCGGCCTAGGGCTCTCTGTCACGGATCACGATAGCGGCGAGGCGGTAGTAGTGACCAAGGTGCGCAGCGGCGGGCCGGCCGCGATTGTAGGCATACGGCCCGGTGATGCGATTGCTGCGATGGGTGGTCTCAATACTACCAACGTCGCCGCGTTCGAACGTGCATCGGCGAAACTGCGCAACAGCAACAACGTACTTGTCTCCGTCGTACGCGATCGCCGTCTCTATCGCGTCACGCTTGCGGTCGCGCGCTAACTTGACAGCTGCGCATTGCGACTTACCTTTGGATCATACGGCGATACAACTCGCCACATCACTTGCATTGGAGGTAAGAGCCATGATGCTGACTAGCTGGGATCCATTAAAGAACCTTCAGGATTTCGAACGCGCAACGGGTGCACGCTCGTGCGACAGAAATTGGAGTCCTGCAACCAATATATCGAGAGAAGATGGAGCATACGTGCTGCATTTCGATGTCCCCGGTGTCTCTAAAGACGCGATTGATATCGACGTAGACCGAGGCGTTCTAGTCGTGAGCGGCGAACGCAAGTCGGTCAAAACAGATTCCGACAACAAGCGTTACTACAAAGTCGAATCGTACTCCGGCAGCTTTCGTAGGTCTTTTCGGCTACCGGAAGATGCCGACGTCACGTCTATCACGGCCACACAAAAAGACGGCGTATTGACGGTGCGCGTTCCGCAGACCGAGTCTTCACAGGCGCGCAAGGTCGAAATTGCAGCGTCCTAGACATTCCTGATTCGTCATGGAAGAGCCGGTTGCGGTCGCCTGGCCGCAACCGGCCCTTAGACAAAGAGACGCGCGCAGCGTTCTCGACTCAACTCACCGAGACCGGAAACCACGAGGTCGGCCTCTTCGAATGCGGAGGCCGGGTAGCTGTTTGTCACCGCGACGGTCCTCATGCCTGCACGGGAGCCGGCATTTATGCCGCCGGTCGAATCCTCGACTACCAAGCATTCAGCCGGTACCAAGTTCTTCGCTCGCGAACGCCCGAGACGCGTGCACGCCTCAAGGAATATATCGGGATCCGGCTTTCCGCGGGTCACATCGTCGGCAGCAACGATTTCGTCGAATGCCTCTTCGAGCTGAGCAACACGCAGTATGAGTCTGATCTCCGAACTCAGCGCGCCGGATCCAATCGCCAACGGCATCGGTGACACACCTTCGCGCAACTCCGATAGCAGCTCACGCACGCCGGCGAATATCTCTATGCGCTCGCCGATTAACTCGATGAAAACTCGCGCCTTCTCTTCCATAAGGCGACCAACAGCCGACGAATCCGAGTTTCGCCCGTGGTCACCGAGAATCGCCCTGAAGCCTTCTCGATCGTCGAGGCCTAGATAGCGTTCGAAGTATTGCTGATCGGAAATCGAAATATCATGCGCCGACAACGCAATGCGAAATCCCTGGAGATGTAAGCGTTCCGTGTCGGCAATAACGCCGTCGAAGTCGAAGATTATCGCGCGAAGCACGCCTCAGCCCGGAGGCCATGACATGGGCCGACCGGCGAGGAGATGAAAGTGAATGTGGAACACCGTCTGCCCCCCATCTCTGTTGCAATTCGCAACGATACGATAGCCGTCGTCAGCAAATTCTTCGCTCTCGGCGATCTTGCGCGCGACTAGGTATGCTTTGCCTATCAACGCGGCATGAGACGACTCGAGATCGGCGATGGTCTCGATGTGCTCGTGCGGAATGATGAGGAGGTGAACGGGCGCCACCGGGTTTAGGTCCTTAATCGCGAACAGCTCACCATCATCGTGGACTTTCTCCGCAGGAACATCGCCTGCAGCGATCTTACAGAATAAGCAGTCGGCCATAAGCGTGAGATGCCACGGCACCGCGGCCCGTGCAATCTGGGGCCTGCCGGCCCGAAAGGCAGCGAACGACGCTCAGACGAGGCGACAGAGCAGCTCGTCGGGGCTCTCCAGCCCCAGCAAAAAATGGCCTTCGTGCGAAAGCACTTCGGTGACCGCGCGCCGGAGCGCGGCAGGCCGCGCGACCACCCCCTCGCATGCGTCGGTCAGTGCCGACAGTGTCATCGGTGGTGCGATCAAGTCGCCGGTGATCTCGAGCTGCGAAACGCGAGCATCCTCAATCCTGGCGCTCACTTCGACCACGCCAAGCATCGACATGCTGGCCGCGGTTCGAACATCGTCCGCGGCCGGCAAGCGCTCTTCGAGAAACGCAGCGTAGGCGCTATCGGTTGGCGGTATGAATCCCATAAGCCACGGCGGAACCTCTCGGCAGATGTTCGTCGTGCAGCGCCACGAACTCTGAGCGGTGGTCGCCAAATCGCAGAGCCACTGTTCCGGTGTGCGATCGGCACAATCGAGTTCGGCAAGCGATACCGCTTCCTCGAAGCACCGCGTGTCGACCGCAGCGACTCCGTTCGGATCGAGATCGGCGAGTCGTTCGCCCAAGGTCGATAGCGATTCCGTGGCCCCGACGCACACCTCGACGACCACCACGGCGTCAGGGAACACCGAGAACGAGCAGGCGGCGACCGGCTTCGAGGCCACGGTGATCAGGTCTCGTCCCGGGTAGAACGCGTCGACTCCGAAGCGGCGAAGCGTCGCCAGCAAGGGGCGCAGCGCTCGGTTGAGAAACTGTTCGGGCCGCAACGCGACGCCACCCGGATCCAGCCATCCTATCGATGGCACGGCCAGCGTCATCTCGAGAAGACCAGGACCCGTCGCGGTGGATCTGCCTCCGGTGATCCGCCTGGCGAGACCATCCTTCGCGCCACGATCGCGGCGGTGAAAGCGACCGAGCGCAGCGCCCGGCTCGCTCGCCGAATGCACCCGCAGGCAGGCCGTCTGATCGCTCGACGCTACGTACCCCACCATGGCCTGATCCCAGGTATACCGCTTTCTCGGTCCTGCCGATTCCGTGGCCCATAGCTCGAGATTCCGCACACGACAAGTCTAGCAGAACGCCCCGGAAATCACCGACCGCGCCTCATCACTGCGTAGCGCGCCGTCCCGGATTCGCGGTATGATATGGGCAGTTATGCGCATCATACCTCGCAAGCCTTTCAAGTGGCTTTTCTTCCTCGTCGCGATCGTCACAGTCGCAATCACCGTGAGTTCGCTGTTCTCGACCCCGACGATCGAGCCCGGCACATACCTCTCGGTCGATGTATCCGGCGAGTATCACGTCGCGCCGCCCGGGAACGTCCTCGATCAACTGGTCGAGGACCGTCGCGTACTCGCCAGTCTCATCGATGCACTCGATCAAGCGCAAACCGACGACCGTATCGAGGGTGCGATCATCAAAATTCACTCGATCGGCATGGGTTGGGGGCGGGTTCGTGAGATTCGAGACGCGGTCGCGAGATTGCGCGACAGCGGCAAACGCGTCGTGGCCTACATCGACTCGTCGACGATGGGCGCAAACAAGGAATACTATCTCGCGAGTGTCGCCGACGACATATTCGTACCGCCGGCGGGTGCACCGATGCTGACCGGTCTCTCGTCTCGCTACATCTTTCTAGGCGGCATGTGGAACCACGCAAATCTAGAGATGCAGGTTGAGCAGATTCGAGAGTTCAAGAGTTTCGGCGACCAGGTAGGCGGTCTCGGAATGACCGAGGCGTTACGCGAGCAAGCCAACTCTCTGCTCGACGATATCAATAGTGAGTTTCTCGAAACGATTTCAGTTGCCCGTGGACTCACCGTGTCGGAAGTTCAGGCAATTGTGGACTCCTGCCCGGCAACAGCATCTGACTTCGTTGAAGCGGGCCTTGCAGATGACCAACTATTTATCGACCAGATCCTCGTAGACCTCGGTGACGGAGAGCGCGTCGATACCGTCAGTCTCAGCGAATACAATCGCCAGGGCGTATCGGAACTCCTCGGAAACGAGCAACCGAAGATCGCGATCATTTACGCAGACGGCGCCATCGTTTCGGGCAAGGGAGGTCGCCGCGGTCTCGGCGGCGCATCGATCGGCTCGAGCTCTCTGGTCAAAGCATTCCGGCTGGCCGCGGAAGACGACGAGATAGAAGCGATCGTTTTCCGCCTGAACAGTCCAGGTGGATCGCCGCTCGGTTCCGATCACGTGTGGCGGGCGATCCGGATCGCCTCGGAAAAGAAGCCGGTTGTCGCTTCATTCGCAGACGTTGCCGCATCCGGCGGCTACTACATGGCCGCCGGCGCGGATCTGATCGTCGCGGAGCCCACCACCATCACAGGCTCGATCGGTGTGGTTCTCATACGCCCGAATATCTCAAACCTACTAGCGCGCTTCGACATAGCGACGGAATCGATCGGACGCGGACGCTATTCCACGATCGCGGACACCGCGAAGCCAATGACCGAAGAAGAACTGTCGTTGGTACGCGAGCAGATGGAGTCCACGTACCAACTGTTCTTGGACCGCGTCTCGGTCGGCCGACAGATGACCGTCGAAGAAGTCGATGCGCTCGGAGGCGGCCGCGTGTGGACGGGCAAGCAAGCACTGGAACACGGGCTCATCGACGAACTGGGCGGACTGGACGTGGCGATCCGGCTGGCCGCAACAGAAGCCGGAATCGCCGATCCTGACAACATATCGAAGATCTATCTTCCCGAGCGTCGCCCGCTGTTACAGGAGCTGCTCAGCCCACTCAGTAGATCTGCCGCCTATTTACCCAGCGGGTTCGAAGAATTTCTCGACTCCGTGGCGACGTATGCGCCGCTGGAGTCGGGCGTGTACGCCCTCTCGTCGGCGATCTTCCAGATCCGGTAGGTTCAGCCGATGCGCATCAAGCGCGCGACGCGTTCGTCGGTTGGCGGATGCGTGCTAAAAAGTTTAGAAATTCCGCCCATCCCTGCAAACGGGGCCATTATAAATAAATGTGCCGTAGCGGGGTTTGCGTCCATAGGCGCGTGGGCAACCGCGGACTCGATCTTACGCAATGCGCTGGCCAACCCTCCCGGGCTGCCTGCCAGCTTTGCTCCGCCTTCGTCGGCCGCAAACTCTCTCGAGCGCGAAATGGCCGCCTGAATCAGCATGGCGGCAAAGGGAGCGAGCAGCGCCACCGCTATCATGGCAAGCGGACCGCCATCATCGTCGTCATGGCGGCCGCCTCCGAAGATCGCAGCCCATCGAGCCATACTCGCCATCATCATGATCGCCGCACCAATCGTCGCGGCTACCGACTGAATCAAGATATCGCGGTGCGCGACATGTGCGAGTTCATGCGCCATCACGCCCGCCAGCTCTTCTTCGTTGAGTATCCGGATGAGGCCTTCGGTTGCAGCCACCGAGGCGTGGCTCGGATTGCGACCCGTGGCGAACGCGTTCGGCGACTGTGTCGGAATTACGAACACCTTCGGCATCGGCAAATTGCCCTTGAGCGCAAGACGCTGAACCAGTAGGTGCAGCGGGTGATCCGGGCCGACTGGGCTCGCCCGATACATCTTCAAGACGATTCGATCGGAAAACCAGTAGGATCCGAAATTCATGACGATCGCGAAGACAAAAGCGACCATCATGCCAAATTGCCCCCCGAAGGAACCACCGATCAGAAGCAACACGGCACTAAGAGCCGCAAGCAGAATTCCGGTCTTGGCGTAACTAACCATAGATGAATTCTAGCCATGGTTTGCCGCCGCGCAAGCAGCGGCAAGAATACCCTAGTCGCGACCGGCAGCGAGTCGTATTTCGGTTCCCACGGGACTAACCTCGTGTGAGATATCGACCAACGCGACATCACTACAACGGTTGAGCACGGCCCCCTTCATGACGCCGACGTATTCGTCGGATGTCGAGAAGTCAGTAAGAGGCGTAACGACTGGGCGCGGTGAACCGCTCATGACGGCACCTCAGCCCGGCCCCGGTTTCTTCGGGGTACCGGCTTGGCCCTGAATGATCGCGAGATTCTGCTCTACGGCTTCTTTGTCCTCAGCGGCCAATCCCTTGATGAGCTCGCCAGTTACCGCGCGCATCATGGCGCCTTCGGCTGGTCCGAGTGAATCGCCCAGCGCCGCCAGTTCAGACATCCCGCGAGCCAGTGCAAGGATCGCCTCGGGCCGATCACCGCGGTCACGCGCGGCCATGGCGGCCATAAGCTGCGCTTTCGCCCGATCGACGCCGGGCGCGGTCTGAGGGCCGAGAACCGTCTTGAGCTCGTCGATCCCCCCGACGAAGCGCTCCAGCGCCCATAGTCTTTCGTCTCTGGACATGCTGAACTAAGTTAGAATCCTCTGCCGAGTCCACACGCCCGGCAGGGCGAGCCGGGCGTGGTGTCTCGAGCCCCGGCAATCCACGAAGGAAGGCACATTGGAAGGATAGATACCATGTTGTTCGTTATTATCGGCCGAGACGGTCCTGATGCAAAAGAGTTACGGCCGAAGATTCGGCCGGAGCACCTCGCCCACCTAGCGCAATACGATGCGCAGAACAGAGTCCGGCTGGCAGGCCCGCTCACGGACGGTACCGGTAGTCTCATCGTCCTGGAAGCCGCTGACCTCGAAGAGGCTCGCGCCATCGCAGAGGCCGATCCGTATCGCACGCAGGGGGTCTTCGCCGAGATCGACGTTCACCCGTTCATACAGGTGATCCCTAGTGTGGTAACCTGAGAAGGCAATGACGCTCAACGGCCCCGAAAAAAAGTCCTACGCCGCGCGCCGTTCGGCGGTGCTCGATCAACTCGACGGCTCGGTGCTCTTCATCGCCGGCCCCCCCGAGGCGATCTATGCGAACGACGTACACTATCGCTACCGTCCTGATACGAACATTCGCTATCTGACAGGATTCGAAGAACCGTCCTCATTGCTTCTGTCGCGCAGTGCCGACGACGAAGCGGGTACCACGTTCTTCGTGCGTCCTTGCGATCCGGCCGCTGAAACGTGGACCGGCCGACGCGCAGGCATCGACGGAGCGCGAGAGACATACGGTGCTGATCACGCCTACGGGCTCGACGAAGCGCTCACCGTACTCGAACGACACCTGCGTAAAGCCGACAAGCTGTACTTCGCCCACTGCATCGATCGATCGGTCAACGAACGGGTGATGGATATCGTCCATCGCGTCAACATGGAGCGACCGCGCACCGGCGCAAGCCACATTGTCGTCGCTGACGTTCGCGCTGTCCTCGACGAAATGCGCCTACACAAGAGCAACGACGAGCTCACACTGCTGCGTCGTGCATGTGAAGTAAGCTGCGCCGCACACCGCCGCACGATGGAAAGTGTCGTACCCGGAATGAACGAGTTCGACATCGAGGCGATGCTCGAGCACGACTTCCGCAGAGGCGGCTGTCGTGCGCCCGCGTACGGAACGATCGCAGCCGGTGGCGACAACGCAACCGTGCTGCACTACACGGCCAACGATCAAAAACTACGTGACGGTGATCTCGTCCTCATCGATGCCGGAGGTGAGTACGGCGGCTACTGTGCCGACATCACGCGCACGTGGCCGGTCGGCCAACGGTTCAGCGACAAGCAAGCGGCTCTGTACGATCTGGTTCTCGACGCGCAACTTGCGGCGATCGATGCAGTCAAACCGGGAGCAACCATCGACGGAATTCACGAGATCGCTGTCGGCATTCTCGCGCAAGGACTGATCGATCTGGGGCTCTTGGTCGGCCCCCTCGATGCGTGCCTCGAGTCCGAGAGTTACCGCGACTTCTACATGCATCGCACGAGCCATTGGCTCGGGATGGACGTTCACGACGCCGGTGCCTACCGCGTCGCTGGAGAGCCCCGACGCCTGGAGCCGGGGATGGTGCTCACAGTGGAACCGGGGCTCTACGTCGGTCCCGGCATCCACGCCAAGCGCGATACCAAGGGCTACGAAGGAATCGGTATTCGTATCGAGGACGATATCGCCGTAACCAGCACCGGGTCCGAAGTACTCACAGCGGGCGCTCCAAAATCACGAGAAGACATCGAAGCCCTACGCGCTGGTGCCAATCGATAAATCGCTAACGCTCCCCCGCGTTGCGCTGTAGATAGTCCAGGATCACGCTCTTCGTAGCGCCCGGCATCGGGCGTCGACGACGGGTCATCTCACGATCCATCCTATCGACGACCGTTCGCCACATGCCGGCGGTAAACATCTCGGGGCGGTATATGACATGGCAGCCACCGCACGTTGCCACATACGTGTGCGCGGCGGGCGATTCGGCCTCCGGCAACGGCTTGGGGCCGCAGCCGCAGAGAAGCGCGACGAGCGCCGAGCCCAGCCCGTATCGAAGAGTAGTCTTCACGTCGACCGAACCCAATCTCAAAGCTCGCGTCTGCAACGAGCTTCTTGAAGTGGAGCTTCCGCAACCGATACCTCAACCGCGGTAACGCCGCGGTCCTCGAGCACTGAGAGCGTGGCTAGGAGCCTATCGCAGACATAAGCCGCAAGTTCCTCAGCTGAACTGTGACGAATCGGAAGCAGCGCGCAATCCGATAGAGGAAAGCTGAATCGCGAGCCATCTTCGGCTACGAGATCGACCTGACCATCGTGCTGGTTGATCTCCAGGCAATCGCTCTGCATCGGCACGATCGTACGTTCGTTGATCGCCTCGCAAATCTCGCGCGCCGCCGACTTGATGTCTCCGAAGTCGACTACGTAGCCATCGTCACCGAGTCCACCCTCGATACGCACCGATACACGATAGTTGTGCCCATGAAGCCGCTCGCGAAATCCAGGATAGGCCATGAAATGCGCTGCGTTGAACTTGAAGTAGTCCTTGCTGACGAAGACTTCGTACTTTTCCGACATGATCTGCTCGCTTCCTGTATTCCTCGCGCTAAGCAACAGCGGTCGCGGCTTCTCCTGCGTGCAGCGGCGCGTTCAATATGAAATCCGAAAAGATCGCCAGTACTTCGTTGCAGTCACTCGCGGCACCGATCCTGCGCCGCGCGACGGCGCTGCCCGGAGATCCTTTGACCATTCGGCAAGCAAATCCGCGGAAGCGACCATGGAAGCTCCGTTCAGACGCCGCCTCTTCGAGATAGTTCTTGAAGCGCTCGAGCGCGGCGACTCGCTCCGCAGGCGTCGGGATCGGGATCGGCCGGCCTTCGGCGAGCGCTCGTACTTGGGCAAAAATCCACGGATTACCCATCGCTCCACGACCGATCATGACTCCGTCTGCACTCCCAGCCGATAAGCGCTCCATGGCGTCGGCCGCCGACAGGATATCGCCACTACCCACAACGGGGATCGAAAGATTAGCGCGCAGCCGCTTGACCAAAGACCAATCGGCGTCGCCGGTGTAGAGCTGAATACGCGTGCGACCGTGCACGGCAAGCATCGCGGCACCCTCGTCTTCGGCCAGGCGCGCAATTTCTTGAGCGTTCAAACAATCATCATCCCAACCGGATCGCACCTTGACCGTCATCGGGATACCGACCGCCTCGCGAACGCCGCGGAGGATGTCGCGTAATCGGTCGGGTGTGCGCATGAGTTGCGCGCCACCGCCCCGCTTCACCACTTTGGGTGCTGGACAGCCGCAGTTGATATCGACGATGTCAGCGCCCACGTCCTCAACCATCGCCGCCGCTCGGACCATACGGTCGACGTCGGCACCGAAGATCTGAATCGATATGGGTCGTTCGGACTCATCGTAGCGAAGCATGTCTAGGGTCTTTCGATTGTCTCGCGTCAGTCCTTCGGCGGCCACGAACTCGCTCACCAGAAGACCCACTGCATCGCCGCTGCAACTTTTGACCAGGCGCCGAAAGGCACAATCGGTAACCCCCGACATGGGCGAGAGTATGAGATTGGTAGACGTACGCACGCCCCCGAGATCGAGCGCGGCCAGTGGCGTCGCGAGACTGTGAGTGGAATAGGAGGACACGCTTAAACGCGGCCGGCCTCTATCGGGCGGCCGCGGATACGGCCCAGGTTAGTCAGCCCCGGGCCGCCCTGCAACCGGCCCAGAACTATCGGCGGCCGCTTCCCGAACGCCCGGGAAAGTATGCCCTCCGCGCCACCCCGTACGGTTTTTCCTCGTAGATGAACGCCTCCTCCACCGGCACGTCGAGCGCTTCGCAGATCTTCATCGCCGTTCGCACTGTGGGAACGATGCGCGAGTTCTTTACCCGATTGATGTAGCTCTGCGCCAACCCGGTTCGACGCGACAGCTCCATTTCGGTCCAGCCCTTTTCATACAGGATTTTCGATATTCTGGTTTTCATGTGCAGTCCATTCTCCGATTGTTGTGTCCCCGCATCTCTCCATACGCGCGTTACGTATGCGCGCCGAGAACTTCATCGTGCGGTGGGGTCAGTGTTAAACGGTCGGCCGCAGCAGCGTCAATGACAACAGCGAATACACGAATGATTCGTCGAGCTTTGTTAAAGCCTGCTTAGATAACTTTATGATTAGCGACGTAGACCGGCGTCTTCGAGCCGTTCGACGGTAAACATTTCGGGGTCGAGATCGACGTCGTATTGGACTTCATCCAACAAAATTCGAGAACTACTGCCCAACACGACATTGCGCATCGCGATCCTGACCGGCGTAGGATGCCCGTCACGCAGCTCGATAGAGTCAATAGTACCTACTTTAAGCAGCACACCTTTTCCGTCGTAGTACTCGGTGCGCAACGGCAGCGCATTTTCCTTGTCCAGCACCGTCACCGTTCTAGCGTATGGCAGCAGCGGATCCTTGTTGAGCGTCTCGATCTTGACGCACGCACGACCGGCCACCGACACCTCGCCCTTCATGGAATGGTCACCCGCTTCGATACGAACGCGCGCCAGATCGGCGTAGTAGAAATCGCTCCCGACAAACGCGTCTCCGGCACCGTGAATGGCGACGCGACGCGCACGACGGTAGGCCGGCAAATACAGCCACTGATCGGCCGGCCCATCGAGTATGTCTTTGCTCAACAAGGCCATGCCCGCAATGGTAAGCGGCTCGGTAATCACGAATAAACGATCTGCCAGTTTCTTCTCGCGCGAGGCTCGAACACTGAGGCCTTTCCGCTCGAGCCGTCCTCCGTCGGCGCGAACGATCTCGATCGTGAATTGTGCCTGCATATTCTTGGTGGGAAAGCGGGCCGCCTGTGACCGCTCGAGCCAACCCACAGCGTCGAGCGCTTCGGCGCTCCGAGGTATCACCGACACGAGTAGGAAACTCAGGGTGAACAGAGGGATCGCGGACAAGCAGCGCATAATGGTCTCAGCGTCGGCCGCCACGAGGCGGGAGTCAAGCACGCAAGCTTATTTCGTTCGTAACCGGGCTACCACTGCAACGGTAGGCCGGTTACGAACGTAGATACAGACACCTATGGGCAGCCGCCCACCCCCGGCGTGTACTCGATCGCCGGATTGCTGTCACAGAACGTTCTCGCACTGCCCTGGTTCACGACCTTGGCCGGCCCCGGCAAGCCGGCGACCGTATTGATACCGCCGTTGCTGGTGGGCGGGATGCAGAACGTCGCAGCACCGACCGGCTGACTTGCATCTGCCACACCCTGCGCCGTGATCGTATCGAGGAAACAACCCCTCGTGGTCTGCAGCGTGCACGCACCGGCGTCAATGCCGATCGTTCCCGGCTCGCAATCGACGTTCGTGTTGCAGGCGATGAAGCCGGCGGCGTTGGCACGCAGCACACCGTCGCAGAAGTTATCGATCGGCCCCATGTCGCACTCGCCGATGTTGTTGCCGGTATCCAGGCAGCCGACGCCCGAATTCGAGCACTGGTTGGGCAACGGATTCCCCTGGCCGTTATCGGTGCAATCGCCAAGCCCCAGCGCCGAGCAGTCGCCGTTGGTAACACACGCCGTCGTCTTCGCCGGATCGCCCGAGCAGATACCGCAATGGCACTGGTAAGTGACGAACGGCGGGAAGCCGCACTCGAGGCCGACGCTTATCGAATCGGCCGTTCCCGAGGTCTGCGTAATATCGATCTTCAGACCGGTACCCGAAACGTTCTTGCCCGGATCGGGGAAGCAGTCGAGGCTGTGGCCGTCACCACCCGGTGCGGGGAATGTCAGGTTGAGAGCACCGGAGTCGCAAGACGCGCCGTTGTTGAGTCCGTTGACGCAGGTGCCGTCGCGCACGCCGTCGCCCACCGTTATGTCACCGGTGCAGTACGGGCACGGCGTAATGAGGTTGATGCCGAGGAAGACCTGGGTGCGCAGGTTGGTGGATATCCGTCCAAGACCGGTATCCACATTCGCCGTCCCGGTAACGTCGGCCGAGAAGCGATTGAGCGCGCAAGCCGGCGTATTACCGGCGGACAACGGCAGCGGAGGCCCGAAGTAGCAGTTACACAGCGCCCCGCCGCAGTCGTCGGCATCGGCCTGGAACGGCTCGTCGCAAATGGTGCGGTTGTCACCATCACAACGACAGATATCGGTATCGACCGCGTTCAGTCCGAGGACTGAGCATTGGCCGCAGATCGGTGCCGGTCCCGGACACAATAGATTCGCGCGTGTCCGGACGCCGTTGTTGACGTCGGCTCCATGCGCGATGCCGGTCCACCCGCTGCTCAGCCGCGACGGCGTGACGCACGCGCCGAGGCCCGGATCGCAGGTGCCAATCGTGCAATCGACGTTGGTGGTGCAACTCTCTTCGGTGACCGCTGCGATCACCGTGAGTTCACCCGAACTCGGACACTGCGGATCCTGCGAGCCGCCGCCCATCGTCGTGGTCGTCGTCGATCCCCCCGTCATAGTCGTTGTGGTGGTCGTGCCACCACCGCCGGACATGAGATTGTAGTAGCTCTGGAACATCGACTCAGAGACGTTATCGCTGGAGTTGAACACGCAGAGCTTCAAGAAGTTCAGTGAGATGTCGGTGCAGGACTGGACGGCTGAAAGACTGGCCTCACTACAATCCTTGTCGAGTTTGGCTTCGCCCTTCACGACGACCTTCGCGATCTTGCCACGAAGATCGCTGCCGCCGCACGACATCGTATCCATCGCGCCGAGAACCTCTGCGTCGTTCTGGCAACGGGTACGCTCCTTCAGGATAGTCTTTACGTGTTTCGTATATTCCTTGCCGATCGTACCGTGGCATTTCTTGTCGTCAGATTCGGTGAACGGTGTGACCGGCGCCCCTTGCTCCACGGCACTCAAAGAGGCGGCCGCATCTTCGACCACACACTGGATACATGCCGCGACGTCTGTGAAGTCGCTAAGCGACGGAACAGCAGTGGCGCAGGGAGAGGGGCAACCCGTGTACAAGAGATCGTCGGGGGTAAGCCCGCTGCACGCGGTCGCAGCTTGATCTGAGAGCTTGCCGGCGACCTTGTCGATCTTGCCCTTCGGGTCCGCGTCGTCTTTATCGTTGCAGTTAGTCGAGCTAGGCAACTTTCCTGCTGCGCGTTTTTTATGACACGACGCGTAAATCTTCGACGCAGTAGTCGCGAGTTTGAGGCCGTTCTTCGCTAGCGACCCGCGGCACGATAATTCAGCCGCACCGAACGCCGCTTGAGCGGTTCCTGTATGAGTGAGAAGCAAAATCGAGCAGCAGAAAATCGCCGCATTCCGGATCACCTTCGCTGATCGCACCATAAAAGCCTCCATGAGGGGCCCCACCAACAGGAAAGTGGGGTCTGAAACCACTCTATTGTGATTGAGGGATGGGACGTATGGCAAGGGGAATTCTGTAGCGAGTGCGTGCTAAAGTGGTTCGCGTTGAGGCCTTAGCGGCTGATCTGGGCCGCTGGTATGACGGAGTCGAGAAGTCTAAACCACCATCTCAGACCATGGACCTAGAAGAACCCTCCCCTGAGCGTCTCGATCTGCGAGGCGTCGCATGTCCGCTGAACTGGGCCCGAGCGAAGGCTCGTCTCGAAACCATGCCGCGCGGCGCTCGGCTGCTGCTGATCGCCGACGACCCGCGCGCCGCGCGAGATATCCCGGGGGCCGCAGAAGCAGAGGGCTGGGCCGTGCTGTCGGTACAGGCGACCGATGATGATCGGGCCGTAGAGATCGAGATCGAGCGCTGAGACGCGCCTACCCGCGAACCAGGCGCACGCAAAAAGAAAGGGCCCCCGAAGAGGCCCTTTCCAAATCCACGACGCTGGTGGCGCCGCAATTCTTTTCTGTTCTGCTTAGCCCGCTTCGGGATGCCAGACCAACTGCGCCTGGATCAGATCGAGCGAGTCGTCGAGGGCATCGTCGTCGCCGTACAAGTCGGCGTCCGCATCGTCGTGACGATACTCGACACGGAAATCAACACCTTCGGCAAGCGGGACCGTTCCAGTAACGCTGATGCTCCAGACCGCGACATCATCAGCCAAAAGGTCACTGTCAGTTTTCGTATAGTCTGCCCGGATATCCACACCTATAGGGCCAGCATCCGTGCCGACGTAGCCTGTGATGTTCCACGCGTCATTATCGCCGACCACGTCGTTGTCGGTGCTGAACAGGTTTCCCTCGAAAGCGTAGCTCAGCCCCGTATCTCCGGCATCAGCGGCGCCTGAGAGAATTAAGTTGAGCGCGTACACATCGGTAGAGTCGCCCTCTTCGGTATAGATACCAGCTAAATAGAGGCTGACTTCGTCACTCAGTCCGGCACCGATCGAGCCGATGATACCCTTCTCATCGTCACCGTCGTTGCCGGTGCTATCTGAAACGGAGTAGCTGTTCACCACACCGATCATCAGGTCTACCACATCGGCACTGCCGCTTACGGTGATACCATCGTGGTTGATCGGCTGTAACTGCCAAGCGTTAGACCGGCTGATGTGAGCATTGCCCCACGGCTCAAGAACTTCGTAGCCGATGGGTGTACCGAAGCGACCCACCGTGGCTCCGACACCGTCGAAGTCGTAGGAGATATAGGCCGTTTGAAGAGCTATATCGCCGTCCGCCGAATCACCCGCGGCAGCCGCGAGATCGCCGAAATCCAACGCTACTGCGTAGCTGAGTGCTCCGCGCTGACCGTTTATACCAAGCTGAACGAGATCGATGTTGAACGACTCGTCCTGCTCCTGGCTGCTATAGGCAAGCGCGTTGGCAGCGGTATTCCCCGCATCCGGGTCGTTAAGATCATATCCAATAGATGTCGATGCCCCGAAAGTGAAGTTCGGGCCATCACCCTCTGCTGAGGCGATACCCGCAGCACTCACTAGGAATATCCCAGCTACAAACAATCCAACCAGTTTCCGCATTCCATCCTCCTTTTGTGAGCGGGTCCCTTATGACCCGCTCCCCCACCGCCGCCTGGCTCGGCTGTTACTTGATTCTCGGGAACTCCGTTCCGGAATTCCCAAACCCCTCATTTGGGGTACCGAATCAAAGTGCCGACCAGGGTGGCAGATGTCAAGTTTCTCGCCGTGAAAATAGAAATAGCGAGATATGCTGATGACACGGTGCAGCACACAGCCTGAGAGCGCAATGGGGCCTGTGCTCGCTTCCAGCCCTGCGCCACAGCGCCTTGTGGCCCTGTTTCGGGGGGGGGGCCGCCCCCCCCTGGCTAGTCCCTGCGGGTCAGCAGAGCGCCCATGGCCAGGCAGAGACTGCCCAGCACGACCCCGATGGGCCCTGCCGACGCCGCGCCGCCCAGAAGCAGCATATGGCGCGGCTCCGCCATCTTGAACTCGGTCTGATACAGCACGTTGGTTGGGTACTTGCTGAGCCCTCTGAGCGCTTTGAAATAGGCCTCATCGTCAGAGGCCGCCTGCCAGCACGACACACTGCCGGCGATTCCGAGCAAGACCAGAGCAGTACCGAGAAGTTTCATATAGACGGCCATTTCATCCCTTCCCTTCCGGCGCTCCTGTGGCGGGGCGCCGGTCTACAGATCGCGCCAGAATACGCGCGGCCGCTTGCCGGAGCGTGAGCGCCCTTTCCATTTGCGCGCAGGTGCCCGCGACGCCGACACCTCGCCAAACCCGGAGCGTTCAAAAAACTCCGCCGCCCGGTCATTGCGCGTACAGGCGAACACCGCGCGCAGCTTCGACTCCTTTGCGACTTTGAGCAACTCATCGACTATCTGGATGCCGACGCCCTCTCCTTGAAACTTGGTAATAGTGTAGAGCCCGACGATTTCGCCGAGTCTATTGCGTTTGTAGTCGCGCGTCTCGAGCGCAGCGATGCCCGAAAGGCGACCTCCCTCAAACCACGCGCCGAAGCCGGCAAGCAGCAGACGCGCGCGCTCGGGAGCGCTGCGCGTGAGCAAAAACCCTTCTCGCTCGCCGCGAGCCAGCAGAGTCAGCGCTTCGTCGAAATCGTCGGCCGCAAGAGGACGAACCTGACAATAGTCGTCAGCCGTAATGAGCGTACCGGCTCCTTCGTAGGTGAACAGTTCCTCGGCCAGCCCCGGCGCATCGGTAAGATTTACCGAGCCGATCCCTTCCTTCACGGCCACGACGAGACGAGATAGCTCCGCCTTGGTCCATGGAGCCGTTCGCGCCGAATCGCGTAGCAATCGGCCCATGCCGGCAGCGTTCACGAAGGAACGTTGACCGCCCTTGAGTCGAAGACCGCCGCGTGGATCGACGACCACAAGTTTGCGTACGCGCAGATCGAGCGCCGCAGCGATCGAAGCAGACAGGCCCGAAACACGCGTACGCGCCGTCGGGCGCTCTGCAAAAGCGACCCCCTGCTCAACCATCGCCTGACTGAGCCGAGCGAGCCGGTCATGGCGGCCGCCGGCCCCGCCGAGCGCGATGGCACGGGTTCCTAGATGCTGCCCCGATACAATGAGGTGCGTCTTGTTGTCGTGCAGTTCGTCGACGACATCGCGGATGTCATCCAAGCGATAATCGGCCGCCAGGTGCAAGAAGATCGCACGATGACGAAACGAACGTAGATAGAACTGTTTCTCGGTGGGGTTCAACACAGACGACCGCAGCTATCGGCAGGTCTACGCAGCCACCGGACGACATGCAAGCTCGTGACCTTGCATGGCAGTAGATCGAGCCCTAAAACCGAGCGCATGTCGAAGCTCGCCGAAACCCTTGCGCTCGTCTCGTTCGCCCTGCTCGCCCCGCTTATCTTGCTCACCTTGGACGCTGCCCGAGCCGAGGACGGCGCCCAGGCACGAATGATTTCCGGATCGGGCGGTGCAGCCGCAACCGAACACCGACTCGCATCCGAAACGGCTGCTGAAATTCTGAAACGCGGCGGCAACGCCGTCGACGCTGCGGTTGCCGCCTCGCTGACGGGTGCGGTCGTTAATCCGGCCTCTGCCGGATTCGGCGGCGGCGGTTTCATGGTCATCTACCTGGCCGAAGAAGGGCGCGCGCACGCGTTAGACTACCGCGAGTCGGCACCTGGAGCGGCCTATCGTGACATGTACGTGCGCAACGGCGTCCTCGATTCGAAGGCCAGTAAGCGCGGTGGTCTGGCGGTTGCTGTCCCGGGCGAGCCTGCCGGACTCGAACTAGCGCTCGAACGCTTCGGCACGATGTCGATGGCCGATGTCGCTGCACCCGCCATTCGTCTGGCGAGCGACGGCTTCACCGTCGAAGATCATCTCGCAAAAGGCCTCCGAGCGAGCAAAGACGCGCTCGCCGCCGATCCGGTGCTTGCCGCAGAGTTCCTACACGCAAACGGCGAACCATACGTCGCGGGCGAGACGCTCAGACGCCCCGGCCTCGCGAAATCCCTTTCTACGTTCGCCGAATTCGGAGCGACACCGTTCTACAGGGGAGATATTGCAGCGCAGATTGTTGAAGCTTCCCGCGGCTCGGGCGGTGTGCTCACCAAGAAGGACCTCATGCGCTACCGAGTCATCCAGCGCAGCCCGGTCATTACGAAATTCCGCGACATGCAGATTGTTGGAATGCCTCCACCAAGCTCCGGAGGCGGCGTCATCGCCGAGGTTTTGGGAATCATCGAGCGTGACCAGCTGCGCACCCTCGAACACAACTCGGTCACCTATCTGCACCTGCTCGCGGAGTCCTTCAAGGCCGCCTTCGCCGATCGGGCGCTCTACTACGGCGACCCGGAGTTCACGAGCATAAATCTCGACGTGCTGACCGCGCGTGCGCGCCTGACCGGCATTCGCCGCGGGCTGTCTCCAGTAACGGCCGCGCCGGCTGAAAAGTACGGCCGCATCGTCGTACCAGACGATTCGGGAACGGCGCACATCGCGGTGATCGATTCCAACGGCAACGCCGTATCGTGCACGACCAGCATCAACACATCGTTCGGTTCCAAAGTCGGTGCCGCCGGATTTCCGCTCAACAACACGATGGACGACTTCAGCCTGCGTCCCGGTGTCGCCAACGTCTACGGCCTGGTTGGCAGCGAGGCGAATAGCATTGCAGCCGACAAGCGTCCGCTATCGAGCATGTCGCCGACAATAGTGCTGGCCGACGGCAAACCGCGGCTAGCGCTCGGTGCGTCGGGCGGACCGCTGATCATCACAGCGACGCTGCAAACGCTACTCAATGCGTTGGTGTTCTCCATGGACGTCGGCGAAGCCGTTTCGTCGTCGCGAATCCACCATCAGTGGCTGCCCGATCGCCTGATAACGGAGCCCTCATTTCCCGAACTGTCCGCCACGAGCTTGAAACGTCGCGGCCACGAAGTCGTCGCCTACCCCTTTGCCGCCGCAGTACAGGCGGTAGAATTGCTTGAGGTCGATGGAACGTGGCGCGTTCGCGCGGCGTCGGACGCTCGCAAGGGCGGCCTGGCAGCCGCCGAGTAGTAAAGCACCCGCGTTAAGAACCGAACGGGGAAGTCAGAGCCAAGGTCTGATCACGTGCCGGGCCGAAGGAAAGTATTCCGACCGGTACGCCCACCAGGGCTTCGATGCGCGCGATATACGACCGTGCATTCTCCGGCAAATCATCGACGCCGGAAATGCCGGTGAGGTCTTCAGTCCAGCCGGGGTGTGTTTCGTAGACGGGTTCGAGACGTTCGACCGTATCTACAAGCGCGGGTGGCTCATCGAACGACTCACCATCGAGCTTGTATCCGGTGCAGATCTGGAGATCCCCGAGCCCTGAGAGTACGTCGAGTTTGGTAAGCGCGATCGAGGTCACGCCCGAAATACGTGTCGATTTTCGCAAAACGCACGCGTCGAGCCAGCCACAACGTCGCGGGCGCCCGGTAGTTGCACCGAACTCACTACCTTCGGAGCGCAATCGTTCACCGAGTTCTCCGAACTGTTCCGTCGGGAAGGGACCGCTGCCAACACGTGTCGTATAGGATTTCGAGATCCCGACGACGTACCCAACCATGCTCGGTGGCACTCCACACCCCGAGGTTACCGCACCAGCTCCGGTGTTCGACGACGTGACGAACGGGTAGGTTCCGTGGTCGACATCGAGCATCACTCCCTGGGCGCCCTCGAACAGCACTTTGGATCCGCCACTGAGTGAGTCACAGAGATAGCGTGACGTGTCGACGATGTGTGGCCGTAGCCGCTCGCCGGCATTCACCAGGTCGCCGACCATGCCGTCGTAATCGAGCGCTTCGCCGCCCAGCATCTCGCTGAGGTACGTGTTCTTCTCGGCGAGAATATCCTGCAAACGGGCGCGGAAATGCGTTTCGTCGAGCAGGTCGATCATCCGCAAGCCGATGCGAGCGGCCTTATCTTCATACGCCGGGCCGATCCCGCGCCCCGTAGTTCCGATCTTCCCTTTGCCGCGCCTACGCTCTCGCGCGAGATCGATGGCCTTGTGGTAGGGCAAAATAAGATGCGACTCCTGGCTGACCAGCAACCGCTCCTCTTGAAGCAGATGGCCCGCTTGGCGCAGCTTATCGACTTCGTCGACGAGAGCCGCCGGATCAACCACGACTCCCCCGCCTATCACGCAGCTCGTGCCCGTGTGCAACGCACCCGAGGGAACGAGATGCAGAATCGTCTGGATCCCGTCGACGACCAACGTGTGGCCGGCGTTATTGCCGCCCTGGAAACGAGCGACGATGTCGGCCTCCGCCGACAGCATGTCTACGATCTTTCCCTTGCCTTCGTCGCCCCACTGAAGGCCGACGACTACGACGCTCTTCGCCCCGGCGGCCATGGCTCAGCCGAACCGCACCATGTGGGCGCCGGTAATGTCGGGGAGCTGACGAAGTTGTTCGAGCTGGGCACTATCAAGCGGTGAATCTACATGCACGAAAGAAACCGCCGATCCCCCGACGCGGCCCAGTGCGAGTCCGGCAATGTTCACCTTTTGGCTGGCGAGAAACGTACCAACGTTGCCAACCACCCCGGGGACGTCGTTGTTGTAGAGCACGAGCACATTGCCCTCGGGCACGACTTCGAAATGGAAGTCATCGAAGCGCACGATGCGCACCACATCCTGCCCGAAGACGGCCCCTTCGATGACGTTTCTACCCTCCGGCCCTTCGAACTGAACGCGAATCAAGTTCGCAAATCCTGCGGGCTTGGTATCGCGCAGGTCGGTTACCTTGATCCCTCGATCGGCTGCTAACAACGGCGCGTTCACCATGTTGACCGGTGGCTCGACGACGCGTTCGAGCAAGCCCTTGAGCACGGCAGCAGTTACCGGCCGCGTGTCTACTCCGGCGACTTCGCCGTGGAACTCGATCTGAATAGCTTGCGGCGCGCGGCCTGCGAGCTGAGTATGTAGGCTGCCGATTCGCTCACCGAGCCTTACGTAGGGTGAAAGCACACCGGCATCGTCGGCAGACACCGAGGGGACGTTGACGGCGCTGCCGATCACTCCGCCAACCAGGTAGTCGCGAACCAGTTCCGCGACCGCGAGCGCAACATTGAGCTGAGCCTCACCGGTGCTCGCACCCAGATGCGGCGTCGCCACAACTTGTGGTAGCACCAAGAGCGGATTGTCGGCCTGGGGCGGCTCTTCCTCGAAAACATCGAGAGCCGCGCCGGCAACGATTCCTTTCTCGATGGCCGCCGCAAGCGCTGCTTCGTTGATGATCCCCCCGCGTGCACAGTTGACGAGATAGACACCCTTGCGCATCTTCGAAAATGCATCGTCACCGATCAGGCCGCGTGTTTCAGGGGTAAGGGGCGTGTGAACCGAAATGAAATCGGCACGCTCGAATAGTTCATCGATACTCACGAGTTCGACACCGATGCGCGTGGCCGCTTCCTCGGTCAGGAAGGGATCGTAGGCGAGCACCTCCATTCGTAGACCACGTGCCCGGTCCGCAACGATGGAGCCGATATTCCCGACACCTACAATGCCGAGTGTTTTCTTGAAGACCTCGCTACCGACGAAGTCGCCGCGACGCCATTCTCCGTCTCGTAGACTTGCGTGCGCCTGAGGGATGTGGCGCGCCACGGAGAGCATCATCGAGATGGTGTGCTCAGCCGTGGTAACGTTGTTGCCGCCGGGCGTATTCATGACGACGATGCCACGCTTACTAGCGGCGTCGACGTCGATATTGTCGACCCCTATACCCGCCCGCCCGATAACCTTGAGCGAATCCGCCGCCGCGATGACCTCGGCAGTAACCTTCGTACCACTGCGGATGATGAGCGCATCGTACTCGCCGATCACGGTGAGGAGCTCAGCCGGATCCAGCCCGGGGCGCAGATCGATTTGCAGCTGCTCGGCTTGTTCGAGTATCTCGATACCCTCGGGTGCGAGCTTATCGGAGATGAGGATCTTGTAAGGCACTATAGGTCCCTGCTGTACTGGGCGGCTAAAATCTTTTGAGCCGCTGCCGGCCCTTTGCCGAACTCAACATCGTGACCGAACTCGGCAAGCGCCATCTCAACAGCGCTCAAGCCAATGATCACGTCGAACGTATCGGCGTAGCCGATGTGGGCGAGACGAATAATCTTACCCTTGAGCTGCCCTTGTCCGCCGGCAACCGTCACCCCCATCACATCGCGCATGTGCTTGGTAAACTTACCGCCGTCAATCGATTCCGGCAGCCATACGCCGGTGGTCGCCGGGCTCGGTGAATCGGGGGCGAGCAGCTTGAGGCCCATCGCAACTACGCCGGCGCGCGTCGCTTCGGCCAAACGCGCATGACGTGCGTACAGTTCGGGGAAGCCACCGCTGTTTTCGATGACTTGGTACACGGCGTTGAGCCCCACGACGAGAGACACCGCGGGGGTGTAGGCCGACGTGTCTTTCTCTACGCTCTTGCGCTCCTTGGCGAGGTCAAAATAGTAACGCGGAAGTTTGGCCTGCTCGGAGAAACGCCACGCCTTTTCGCTGAGCGAGACGAGCGAGAGTCCCGGCGGCAGCATCATCGCTTTCTGCGAACCGGTAACGAGCACATCGATACCGGTTGCATCCATAGGCATATCGGCGACACCCACCGACGTGATTCCGTCGACAATAAGCAAGCATTCACGGTCACGGGTAAGCGCTGCAAGTTCGGCAACCGGGTGGAGCACGGTGGTCGAGGTCTCACTTGCCTGCACGAGCACAGCACGCGTATCCGGATGCTCTTCGAGCGCCGCGGCAACCGCGGCCGGGTCGACCGCCGTCCCCCATTCGACGTCGATGGTCGAAACCTCGAGGCCGTAGGCCTGGGAAATCTCCGCCCAACGCTCACCAAACTTACCGCCGTTGACAACCAACACACGGTCGCCGGCCGACATCGTATTGGTGACCGCAGCTTCCATCGCGCCGGTACCCGTCGCCGCAAGCATCATCACGGGACCATCGGTGCCGAAGAGCTTCTTCGACCCCGCTACCGCGCTGGCGAATATGCGGCTGAACTGAGGAGTACGGTGATGGATAATCGGCTCCGCCATGGCGAGCAGAGCTTCAGCGGGAACCGGTGTCGGACCCGGGGCGAGAAGATATCGTTTGAGCATTACAGCGCGGGGGAGTCTGCGGGGTTAGTTGATCGGAAGAGCGCTTTCTGGGTCAGAAACCGCTTGTATTAGAGGCAGTTGCGCAGAATCCCAATCAGCGTGTGTATTCTCGGTCATAACGGATGTCAAGGCGTTTCGGGACGCCCTTGACAACCACAAATAGGGCAGCGAACGTGGATCATAACGTGCGCGATTACGCATGCCCCTCCCGGGCCTCTCTCCGCCGCGTCTACCGCCTGGTTACACCACCCGATGCCCGTCTCCCAGAAATCACACCTTCGAGCGCTCTACGCGGCAATCGTGCTAGGGGTCGCCCTTGGTGCCCTGCCCTCGACAACGGCGACGGTCATGGCCGGCGTGGCCGACGTGCCCGTAGAGCTCGAGTCACAAGCGTCGGCAGCCCAGGCCTCGACGGACGCGTACATTCAAGGCCTGATCGACTCGCTCTCATCGCGAGCCGCCAGTCCGGTCTCGATCAGCCTTCGCGATGCGGTCGCCACCGCGATCGGCAACAACCCGGGCAATCGCGCCGAACGCCGGATCCCCGAGAGTGAACAATACGGCGTCATCGACGCGGCATCCGCCTTCGAACCCGTCATCGCCATCGATGCGAGCTACACCAAGTCGAAGTTGGCCACGGCTGACGCTCTGGCCGGCGTCACGGAGGTCGACGCAGACGGGAATCCTGTTCTTCAAGACCCCTCGGATCAGATTCGCGAGGACGACCGCTACCAAGCCGACTTCTCTATTCGCAAGATGTTCCGCACCGGCACACGCATCGGTCTGCGCTGGAAAAACGCGCGCGCAACCAGCAACTCGCGCTTCGAAGAACTGTCGCCCAAATTCGAGCCAGTCGTAGGTGTCAGGCTCCAACAACCACTGCTTCGCGACTTCGGCGCAGTAACAGCGAATACGAATGTTCGGATCGCAGAAGAGACCTCGCGCCAAGCGGCAGCCGAGTTCGAGGAAAAACTATCGGACTTCGTAGCCGACGTGGTGAGCGCCTACTGGGACTACGTGCTGGCTGAAGCCGAGCTCAGGGTCGCCCGCCACGCACTCCGGCTCGCAAGCGAACTCGCGACTGAGACTCGCAAACGTGTCGACGTCGGCAATCTACCGCCCGTTTCCGCGCAAGAAGCGCTGGCCGACGCAGCCGCGCGCGAAGAGAAAGTGATCGCCGCCGAGCAAGCGATGAGCGCTGCCGCACGAAAGCTTCAATACCTCGTCATGTACTCCGACCATCCGGGCGGTGTTCCGCGCGCGCTCGTGCCGGCCGACGACCACAACGTCGCGGACGAGATGGTCGATAAATCAGAAAGCCTCAAGACCGCTGTTGAACGCCGAGCCGAGGTCCGGTCGGCGCGCATCGACGTCAAAACATCGATGCTGGAAGAGCGAAGCGCACGAACCAACCTGCTGCCGAGTCTGGATTTGGTGGGACGATACGAGCTCGTCGGTCTGGGCGGCGTCAACGAGAATCGAATGCCCGATGAGCACGACGCGCTCGGGAATTCATTCGATGTGCTCACGACAGGAGATTTCTTCCGATACTCACTCGGCGTGGAATTCGAAGTACCGCTCTCGAACGCGGCAGCGCGCGCACGCCACACTCGCTCGGAAATCGACAAGAGACGGCGCGAAGAATCGTTGCAACAGACCATCGCCGATGTGGCACTCGAAGTGGACGAGAGTGCCGGCGATCTGGCTTCCGCCTACAAACGGGTGGCAGCCGCGAACTTGTCGCGCGAGCTTGCCCAAGAAAACTTGCGCCATCAGCAGCATCGATACGAAGTCGGCAAGGTTACAACGACGGACGTTCTCGACTTTCAAGAGAAACTCTCCGATGCGATGGCTACTGAAGCGCGGGCTATTACCGATCACGCGAAGGCGGGCGCAGAACTGCTCCGCGCTGAAGGTACACTGCTAGACCACTTTGGGATCCGTGTCAGCTTCGACGACGCACCCCAGGTCCCGTGGTGGGCAAAATTCTGAAAACGCCGACCGGCGTCGCTAGCTGATCAGATTCATGAACTCGGTACGCGTGTCGCGCTGCTGGAAACTACCTAACAGCGCGCTGGTAACGACCGAAGAGTTCGGCTTCTCGACGCCGCGCATACGCATACACAGATGTTCTGCGCGCACGACCACACCAACGCCAAGCGGTTGAAGGATCTCATCGAGGGTCGATGCCACCTGCGACGTGAGACGTTCCTGCACCTGCAGTCGGCGTGCGAAGCATTCAACGAGGCGAGCCAGCTTGCTGATTCCTACGATCTTATGATCGGGAATGTAGGCAACATGGGCGCGGCCGTAGAACGGCATCATGTGGTGTTCACAAAGAGAGAAGAAGTCGATATCGCGCACGATGATCATCTCGGAATATTCCTCGACAAACAGTGCATCACCGATCACGGTCTTTGGATCGTCGTCGTATCCCTTGGTGAGATACTCGTAGGCGCGGGCCACTCGTTCCGGCGTCTTCAGCAAGCCTTCACGCCTGGGATCCTCGCCTAGATCCATAAGAATCTCGCGAATGAGATCGTGTCGAACTTGCCGCGTTTCGCTCATGACCCCGCTTGGCGTCAGGACTCGCCGTGGCCGTTGCGCCCGCGTTCGCCGTCCTGACCGCCTTCGGCACCCTCGCCCTCTTCGCCGGTCTTGACGCGCTGGTACTTGCGATAGTCGTAGCCAGTCGCCATCGCCATCAGCAGCCCTTCCATACCGCCTTCCTTCTCACGGCGTAGTACGCGCAATCGATCATAGTAGCGTCGGAAGTCATCGTTGATACGCTGGGCCTCTTCGCGGTCTGACGAAAAGAACTCGTGTAGACGAATGACGGCAAAACGAAGAGCCGCGAAGCGCAGCTCGTTCGGGAACGAATCCCACTCGGCCAGTGACAGCGTCCGTACCGACTCGTAGCCTGCCATCAGAGCCTCGAAACGATCGAGCGAATACGTTCCTTCGGAGAAACAGAGCGAATTCACCGCCGTCGCCAAATCGTAGACGTACTTGCCACGACATGCGGCGTCGAGATCACCGATGCTGCTGATGTCGGAGGCATTGAAGAGCATACAGTACTTGTGGATCGTACCGTGGATGATGCCCTTGGGGAGCTTCGTCTCGAGGTAGTTGCCGAGGTACTCGGTCTCTTCATCGAGAGTACGCACGATCTTCTTGAAGTAGTGCGGCATTCGTCGACGTACAGCCGCATACGTCTCGAATATTCGATCGAACCCATAACGGTTCTCGATCGTCTTCTTGTAACCGCGACCGACCATGTGAAACTGACCAATCAATTGGCCAGCACTGTTGATCTGGTCTAGCGAGAAATCTTCCTCGTTGAGGTAATTGCCCTCGGCCAATTGATAGAGAACGACGCAATAGCCCCCACGCTCTAGAAACTGACGACCTCGCAAGTCACACACGACGCGCGGTGCCGGAAAGTTGTGCTTTTCGAAAAATGCCAGAAGATCGAGTTCTCGGCGAAGGTCGAATTCGTCTTCGATGCTCTTGAAGCGTAACTCGTGCGGTCCTTTCGGGGTCTCGACGCGGTAGCGACGATTGCCCCACGCAGGCATAGCTCCGGATCCGGGGCCAGGCTTGCCGAGTCCAAACTCGGCAACCAGTTCAGTAAGTTCGTCCTTTTCGAGCGGGGGTAATTCCACTTTGTTCAACCAGCCGACCTCGCTAACCTCGCCAACTTCGCTCAAGCTCGCGCGCCGGCCGTCGCCGTCAATAGCCTAAACACCAGCAATGTCAATATTCTACCCTTGACGAAGGCGCCCGTTGTGCGCGCTCTTCGCCATTCCCATCGCCTCACGAGTCCTCGCGGGCCGATGCACGCCGAGCAGCTTCTTCCAAAACCGCGTCATCTCCACCTACTGCACGCATATAGCGCTCCACCTCTTCACTGCGCCGCTTGTCGTCCCAGCCCAGCCGCCCGGCCATGAGATCAGCGACCCGCCTAGCTACGTCGCTCGTACGCTCCCGGCTTCTCAGGTGGATGTGAAGACGGCGTTCCAGCACGTCGCGCAACGTGAGCGCCATCTCATGCTCAACGGCATACGCCACCTCCGCCGCCAGATCGGGAAGATCGCTAACGATGGGCTGGCGCAGCGCCTCATCGTCGCGAGACAGCGCAGCGACCTCCGGACCGCGCGCACCGTAGCGCCAACGTAGATGTTCCTCGAAAGACTCGGGTGGCTCGCTCAGCACCCCGCCCGGTGCAATACCTGCGGCGCCGGGCAGTGCCACCTGCGCGGTGCGACATCGGCCGGCCTGTCGGCCAATGCGTTTGCCCACAACAGTGGTAAGTCGTTCGGCTACATGCCGGTGGGTCGTAAGCTTGCCCCCGCCGAGTGAGATAAGCCCTGACGGACTCTCGAAGATCTGATCCTCGCGGCTAATCGCCGACTCCGACATGTCGTCTTCCGGAGCGACGAGGGGCCGCAGACCGGCATAGGTGCTGACGATATCGGTCGCAGTCACACCGGCATCCGGAAAGCACGTGTTCACGGTCGCCAGTATGTACTCGATGTCGTCTGCGTCAGCAGCAACCTTGGCGGGATCGCCTTCGAAGTACGTATCGGTGGTGCCGACGAGCGTCTTGTCTTGCCAAGGGATGGCAAACATCACCCGATGATCGCCCGCACCGCGAATTACGATCGCGTCGCGGTTGCCGATCTTCGATCGATCGAAAACCGCGTGCACTCCCTTCGTGAGTCGCAACCGCGGCGGCGCACCGGCATCGTCAAGCTTACGGACTCGGTCAATCCAGGGGCCGGTCACATTTATGAAACACCGTGCGCGAGCACGCGTTGTTCTACCGCTGATACAGTCGCGTATGCGCGCGCCCGCCAAGCGACCGGCGCTATCCTTTTCGAGTTCCACGACTTCTGAGTAGTTCAGCACCGTCGCACCGCAATCCCGGGCCGCGACCATGGTTTCCACCGTCAAGCGGGCATCGTCGGTCCAGCAGTCGTAGTACAGTGCACCGCCCATCAAGCCGTCGGCCGCGAGTGCCGGCTCGTCGCGCAACAACTGATCGCGCGACAGGGACCGATGTACGTGAACGTTGCGCAGCCCAGCCAGGGTATCGTAAAGCGTGAGTCCGGCGCGCAACTGCCAAACCGGCATGTCGTCGTCATCGTATATCGGAAAGACGAACGGTTGCGCGCGTACAAGGTGCGGCGCGAGTTTTGACCGCAACAGCTCACGCTCACGACACGATTCGAGAACGAGCCCGATTTCACCGTACTCCAGATATCGAACGCCGCCATGGATGAGCTTGGAACTACGGCTGCTCGTCCCGGACGCGAAATCGCCGCGCTCAATCACGGCTACCGACATGCCCCGCAGCGCCGCATCTCGCGCTACGCCGGCACCGTTTATGCCGCCGCCGATCACGAGGACGTCGAACACTTCTTCGCGCAGGTGGCGCCAGGCAACCTCTCTGTATCTGAGCGCTTGGGGCGTCGTGTCGGGCACGCGTTTAGCGTACTCCGAGTAGCTTGTGAACTTGAGGGCGGAACGCAGTATTGGCGCATTCGGTCGAAGCCACCGCAAGAAGCGCTCCCATACGTGCCGAACCAAGGCGCCATCGCCCGTCGCTCGGATCGGTGATGGGCTGCATATAGAGACGGGCGTCGGGAACGCGATCGGCTACCATGCGCGCACCTCGGCGCACATCGTCGTCGCTGGTCGCGTCGTCTACCGGCATCTTCACGTAGAGATCCAACCCGGCGACCTCGGCACAGAGCGAAAGGAACTCGTCGTGGACATCCCAAAACGGCAGCTCGCCGCTGTTTGAAGGCAGCTTCACATCGGCCGAGACGACGGAAAGATACGGGAGCAATTCATCTAGACCGCGTGTCGTCGTCGCGGCCGTTTCCAACATGACATCGACGGACGGCTTCGCCTCGGCCAGCCAGTGAGCAATGAACGCCGCCTGAACCATGGGTTCGCCACCGGTCAGTGAGACCATCTTGATGCTCGAATCTTCGTGGAGAAACCGATCGACGATCGCGGTCAGATCAACCGCCGCAAACGGATTATCGATCGCGTCGCGCTCACCGCAGGGATAGTCAACGCGACACGAAGAGACGCGGATCAATGATTCGGGTGTGTCGCAATACGCGCAGCGAATGTTGCATCCGGCGAAGCGAACAAAGAGATGGCGGTCTCCGCAATAACTTCCCTCACCCTGTTCGGACGCGAAGATCTCGCTCAGATTTCCCGTTAGCGTACGACTCACGAATTGCCTCGATCGGGGCGGCCCCAGCCCGCGGTTCTAGCACAATCGTGTCACGGACTCCCACGGTGCCGAGAACCGACGCCGACGGCAATCACGACGTCCCCCACGTTCGTCGCGCTCGCCCCCGTCACGATATCGTCGCCGACTACGGCCAAGGCCGACCCGGTATCGAATAGCCCGAGCGCCTCGTGGATATCGAGCCCGGCACCGCGCATGCGCGCACTCGTGGCCCCGTCGACCAGCGCGCCGGCGGCCGATCGGGAACCGTCGATGCCGTCGGTGCCCGCCGCCAAGAACGCGAAATCGTCCAGGCCCTCGAGCAACGCGGCCACGCGGCAGGCCAGGTGGCGATTGCGGCCGCCGTCGCCCCGCGATGACGTCGGCACTTCGACGGTCGTCTCTCCGGCAGCCACCATACACCACGGACCGAGCCGATCGCCCCGCGAACTGGCCGAGCGGACCGATGCCGCTAACTTCTGTGCGACGTCTTCGAGTTTGCCCAACAGCGGATCGACTGGCGCGTCAAGCACCTTGTAGCCTGCCTTTCGAAGCGAAGCGCACGCCCCGTCGGCCGCGTCGCGCGCGCTGGCAACAACGTGATAGTGACCGTTGGCGACCGAGGCCGGCGGCATTGTGAGCGCAGCGCCGACCGCGGTCGTCAACTCGGGTGCGAACGATACACGCTCGATCAGTCGGCGAACCTCACTCGGCTCGTAACGCGACATGACAGTCGGCCCCGATCCTATCGCGACGGGGTCGTCACCCACCACGTCAGAAATCGCCAGCGTGACAACGCTGGCCGGTTCGGCTGCACGCGCTAGTCGGCCGGCCTTCACTTGCGACAATGCCGAACGGATCGCGTTGATATCTTCGATCGCGAGTCCACTACCGACCAGCGCTCGGTATACATCGCGCGCCTGATGATCGCTCAGCCCGGCGACGGGCACCTCGAACAGCGACGACGCGCCGCCGGACAACAGGACCAACAGAGCATCCGAAGCCCCGAGCGACGAGGCGGCCTCGAGAATACGCCTCGATGCCGTGAGGCCCGCAAAGGTGGGAACCGGATGGCCACCTACCAGACACCGGTAGTCGGCCAGAGAAGTCACATCGCCCGAGCGTGCGTTCGGCGACAACACGAACCCGGTGCCGATCCCCATCGCGGAGCGCGCCATTGGGACGGCCGCTTTGCCGACGGCGATGACGAGCGTTCTCGCAGCCCGCTCCAGCATCGGCCGGAACTCGGCTAACGCCCGTGCCGTAGCCGGACCGGGATCGACTGCGCGAACCGCCGCCTCGTAAGCAGACCGCGCGTCATCACGCAGGCGAGCGAGAGGGGGTAGAGCGGCCACGCATCAGTGCATGCCGGAAAAGCACCGCTAACGCAGCTTTCGCGTGCGCAGCGATGCCGTTCAACTGGCAATTGGTAATTCTTGAGGAATGAGCCAGACGGCTGCGGTCAAGTCGCGTCGTCTTCTTCGGCGCCGGGCGAATAGCGGGCAGCACTGACGGCTGCGCCATCCGATTGCATCGTACGCTGCGTCTGCTCGAACTCGCTCTGGCACGTGACGCACAGACGGCTAAACGGCATCGCTTCTAGGCGACCACTCGCGATCTCGCCACCGCACTCTTCACACTCGCCGTACTCACCGGCATCGAGGCGTTGCAAAGCATCGTCGACCTGTTCGAGCTTCTTCCGTTCTCGGTCACCGAGCAGGAGATTGATTTCCCGGTCGCGCTCATCGCTGGCAATGTCGTAGGTATCGCGGCCATCGCCCGCTTCGCCTTCACGGCCCTCCTGTACGTCCTGCTGAATCTCGCGTGTAACGTCCTTGCGGATCCGCAGTAGGAGGTCGTGAAACTTATCTCGTTCTCGCTTTCTCATAGCGTTCCAGTCTACCAACTCGACGGCGACAAAAGCCGCACGTAGTATCTTATTTCGACGGCCACGCCGTGCGCTTTCGCACAGCGTAACCATTGGGCGCCGTACAATATTTGCGCCATGGCTCCGCGTCAATCGCCAAACACCAAAGTTTGATCACTGCGGTGCGTTCACCGATGGCGGAAATCGCGAAGGCCGCGAAACTTCTGCGAAAAGATCATAAGCATCGGCGCCGGTGATGACGACGTCGGCCATGGTGCCGACGGTGA
>Ga0315336_1001083_pt1 | contig 58887 bp, 43 predicted proteins | sample ASW5metaG_FD_204512 | JGI IMG/M metagenome (GOLD analysis project Ga0315336, IMG submission 204512) | Ammonia-oxidizing marine archaeal communities from Monterey Bay, California, United States - ASW #5 | ecosystem: Environmental > Aquatic > Marine > Intertidal zone | place: USA: California...
GGATGAAACGGGAACAGGGATTTACACTAATTGAACTCATGATTGTTGTCGCAATCATTGCAATTATAGCCGCGATAGCAATTCCCAACCTCATGCGCTCACGAATGAGCGCGAACGAAACTTCCGCTGTGGGCTCCGTGCGAATCATTTCCACCGCGGAAGCGGCATTTCAAGCATCGGCAACGATACCTGATGGGTCCGGGCTTGGAATGTACGGTGACTTGACGAACTTGGCAGGTACCACTCCTCCATTCATAGACAGTGGTCTGGGCTTGGGAGTCAAGCAAGGGTATAACTTCAATATCGATTTGACAGGTCAAACTATTGGACAACCGGTGTTTTCGGCTACTGGAATTCCCATCAATGCCAATCAGGGAACCCGTGCTTTTTATGTAGATCAAGTTGGAGCGATTACGTATACCAACGACGGATCAGTGCCCGACGCGACGAGTACTCCGGTCCAATAATTTTTCGGGGAGTGATTCGGCATTCCATAGGAGTGTCGGAGTTTATTCCAGACGGCTCGGGAGCTGCGACCCGAGCCGTTATTTTTTCAAAGGGACATTAAGCCAGCGAATAGAATTCTCGGAGACGATTCGCTAATCGAAAGAATAGTCTTTGAATCTTTCTCGAAGCTCAATTTTTTTGAATTTCCCCACTGATGTTTTGGGTACTTCATCAATAAATTCGACCGCTTCGGGGATCCAGAATTTCGCTACTTTGTCGGCAAGGAAATTTTTGATGTCGTCGCTCGTTACAGTCTCGCCTTGTTTCACAACTACGGCTGCCAATGGGCGTTCGTCCCATTTGGGATGGTACACGGCGATCACTGCGGCTTCGGCGACCGAAGGGTGGCCCATGATGGCATTTTCCAAATCGACAGAACTGATCCATTCTCCGCCGGATTTTACCAAGTCCTTCGAGCGGTCTTGGATTTTGATACAGCCGTCGTTGTTAATGGTGACAATGTCGCCAGTTTTAAACCAGCCGTCTTCAGTAAATCGGTCGTCGGCATCAGGTCGATTGTAGTACGCACTTGAGATCCAGGGACCACGGACTTCCAGTTCTCCCATACTCTTGCCATCCCAAGGCGCAATGCCCTCGTCCCCGTTTGCGCGAATTTCGACGAACGGTATGGGCGGCCCCTGAAGGGCGCGTCTTTCATATTGCTCGTCTTTTGTTAATTTGAGATGCTCGCCATTCAAATTGGAAACGGTTCCCATGGGGGACAATTCGGTCATGCCCCAAGCCTGTATGATAGGGAGGCCGTGTTTTTCCTCCATGTTTTTGATCAGGCTGACGGGGACTGCGGAACCGCCGACGATCAATTTGCGTAATTTGAGCGTGTACTTGTCAGGGTCCGAATCCAACGCGGCGAGTAATCCTTGCCAAATGGTGGGTACTCCGGCCGTGAACGTGACTTCTTCCTGTTCGAAACTTTCCAACAAACTTGTTGGGTCGAGATGGGGACCAGGAAATACCAATTTAGGACCGACCAGCGCAGCTGCATAAGGTAAGCCCCAGGCGTTCGCGTGGAACATCGGAACGACTGGTAATATGGCATCCGCTTCTCGCACATCAAGTACGTCCGGCAACGCGGCGGCCAGGGAATGAAGTACCATGGAACGATGGGAGTACAAAACGCCTTTGGGCTTTCCTGTAGTTCCTGACGTATAGCACGACGCGGCGGCGAGTTTCTCGTCCAAATCGACTTGAGAATAGTCCGACTCATTTTCAGCAGCGAGGAGCGTTTCGTAGTCGAGCATCCCTTCGGGAGCTTGGCCGTTTTCGGTGATCACGATGTAGTGTTTGACTTTAATGGAATCCATAATGGGTTCGAGAAACGGAATGAGTGATTCGTCCAGAATGATGATTTGATCGTCGGCATCATTCACGATGTAGGTCAAATCATCGGGATGAAGGCGTAAATTTAACGTATGGAGTACTCCCCCGATGATGGGAATTCCAAAATAGGCTTCCAAATGTTGGTAATGATTCCAGCATAAGGTAGCGACTCGGGTACCATTTTCGACCCCGAGCTTTTGTAATGCTAAAGCGAGGCGTTTCGCCCGAATGGCCATATCTCCGTAAGTATATCTATGAAAACTTTTATCCGGGAGTCTAGTCACTATTTCTTTGTTTGCAAAAGATGTTTCTGCGCGGCGGAGCAATGCGTCCACCGTTAGTTGAAAATCCATCATTAAGCCATTCATTCGTAATCCTCCAGACAGGTATGAGCAAAAACATCGCAAAATCAGGCCTAAAAGGTATCATTTATGGGCAAAATGGTTCAACGCAATTTCTTGATTTGTCGGTTCGGAATACCCAAAGAATTTTTTTTCAAAAAAGAGCTAAAGGTTTCGCTAAAGTCGTCGATAAAAATACCAGTCAAGCGGAAATGCGTTTCGCGAGACTGAAGTATCGGTCAGGCACGGAGGCCTGGAGCAACCGTTCACGGAAGAAAGCGCACGAATACTGCGTCTGGACGAGCGATAATGTCGATCGCTGCATGCTCGGTAATTTGTCCGATTTTTTGGACTAAGTTAAACCCTCGCTTTAGGGAGTGAAGGGTCACCGGTCGGAATGCCAGATGTGGTTTGATGCGTGGGGGCTCATCCTTTCGTAGTAATTCCCTTCTGGAAACTTTATCAGCCGTAGGACGTTGATATTGGATCACTTTCCGACTGCAAGCAAAGCCTTATAGGGAGGCGTTTGTTTGAATTCGTTGCTGGGGGCAACTTCAGTAACATTTGTAAGGCAGGTTTTTACCACCCGCCGGCAAAGCACATTCGCGTGTTGCTTGTCAGCGTTAAAATCTGCCGGGATTAATTCAAGAGCAAGGATGCTCTTGATATTGCACTCACGGAGGAATACACAATGGGTAACGGATTAGTAATAAACACCAACGTATCTGCGTTAAACACCACTCGAATTCTCAGGCGGTCCACCTTTTCACTCAACAAATCATTAGAACGATTGTCTAGTGGTCTACGCATTAACCGTGCAGCTGACGATGCTGCCGGTTTGGCTATCGCGGAAAATTTGCGATCGCGAGTAATCGGTGCTCAGGTGGCCGCACGTAACTCTCAGGATGGAGTCAGTTTGGTTCAAATTGCTGAGGGGGCTCTCGGGGAAATCACGAACGTGTTACAGCGGATACGTGAATTGTCCGTTCAGGCTGCCAACGGTACGAACTCGGCTCAAAACCGGGCTGATCTGCAAGCAGAAGTAGTCGAATTGAGGGATTCTGTGACGGAGATTTTACTCCGCACGGAATTTAACGGTTTGAATCCTTTTGCAGCAATCGCGGGCGGGTTAGTGCTTCAGACAGGTGCTGACGCCGCAAGTACGACGGCGATTACGTCGTTGGGTACGCTTTTCAACACGACGAATCTGGCCATAAACGCGGTCGATATTTCGACCCAGGCGGGTGCTTCAGGTGCGATTACGAGCGTTGATACGGGTTTGGCGATATTGAATACTAAGCGTGCTGCTTTAGGGGCAACTCAAAATTCGTTAGAATTCACGATCAACGTTTTGGGGATTCAGGAAGAGAATTCACTTGCGGCGGAGAGCGCTATTCGTGACGCGGACATCGCTCGGGAGACGATTGGGTTCACACGGGCGCAGATTCTTGTGTCAGCGGGTACCTCGATCTTGGCCCAAGCGAATATTGTTCCCCAGACGGCGTTGCAGCTTCTAGGGTAGTAAGTACTTAAAAATAAACGACTTAAGTATATTTCGGAGATCCAGAAACGGGTCTCCGAAATTTTTTTTGATTTTTTTCAAAAAAAGACTAAAGGTTTCCCTAAAGTTGCCGATAATATTAGATGAAGCGTCGAAATACGCTGATTTTAGGGGATGAACCAGCTTGGGGGTTCAAAAACTTTTTCTCAGACTCAGAAGAAAGGAGTATATCGCGGGGCTTAGCTAAAGAATTGTTTGATTTGGCTAAGGATAAACACTAAGCAAAACGAAAAAGAGCGAATGGCTGAGGCGTAGGGATGCCCTCAAGTCACTCAAGGAGGAAATATAATGGGAAATGGTTTAGTAGTAAATAGCAATGTTTCATCGGTGAATGCAGCTAGAACGATTCGTCGGTCGACATTGTCTCTCAACAAATCACTCGAACGACTCTCCAGTGGTCTTCGAATCAACCGGGCATCTGATGATGCTGCGGGTCTGGCAATCGCCGAGGGGTTCAACGCTCAAGTACGCGGTTTTCGCGTAGCTCAACGGAATGCACAGGACGGAATTAGTTTGGTGCAGACCGCTGAAGGGGCGTTGTCAGAAATCTCGAACATTCTGCAACGAGTTCGCGAATTGGCCGTGCAGTCGGCTAACGGAACGAACTCTGCCACTAACAGAGCAGACCTCAATGCTGAGCATGTTCAGTTGGTAGCAGCCATCGATGAAATCCTGACACGAAGCGACTTCAACGGAATAACACCATTTGCGGCAGTTGCTGGCGGAATCACCATTCAGACGGGAACCGACGCTGGGGATACCACGGCGATAACGTCGATTGGAACTGTCTTCAGCAGCACAACTCTGACGGTAGCTGGGTTGAGTTTGGCAACTCAAGCCGGTGCTTCGGCTGCTATCACGGCCGTGGACGCAGGGTTGACCATCTTGAATACGAAACGAGCCAATTTGGGTGCCTCGCAGAACCGGTTGGAATTCACGATCAACGTGTTGGCGATTCAGGAAGAAAACGGAGTCGCTGCAGAAAGTGCTATCCGTGATGCGGATATCGCGCGTGAAACCATCGGTTTTACTCGGGCTCAGATTCTGGTACAAGCAGGTACGTCGATTCTGGCGCAGTCCAATATTCTGCCTCAAACGGCGTTACAGCTGATCGGTTAATTCTTAATTAGACAAATTGGGAACGGTTTTTCTCGGGGACGTGAATTTGGATCGGATTCCGGATTCACAGAGTCAAAGCGACCCAATGGACAATGATAATAACATGAGGAGCAGGGATGCCCTCGAGTTACTCAAGGAGGAAACACAATGGGAAATGGATTAGTAGTAAACAGCAATGTGTCATCAGTAAATGCCGCACGAACGATCCGGAGATCAACCTTAAGTCTGAATAAATCACTTGAAAGGCTTTCCAGTGGTCTTCGAATCAATAGAGCGGCCGATGACGCTGCCGGTCTGGCAATCGCCGAAGGTTTCAATGCCCAGGTTCGCGGCTTTCGAGTTGCACAACGGAATGCTCAGGACGGAATAAGTCTGGTGCAGACCGCTGAAGGGGCATTGTCAGAAATCTCGAATATCCTGCAACGGATTCGCGAATTGGCGGTTCAATCTGCCAACGGCACGAATTCGGCAACCAATAGGGCGGACCTCAATGCTGAGCAAGTTCAATTGGTTGCGGCGATCGATGAAATTCTGACGCGAAGCGACTTCAACGGAATAACGCCTTTTGCGGCGGTCGTTGGCGGAATCACCATCCAAACAGGGGCGGATAATGGTGACATCACGGCTATTACGTCGATCGGTACTCTTTTCAACAGTACGACTTTAACGGTAAATGCGTTGAGTTTGACTACACAAGCAGGGGCATCAGCCGCCATCACATCGGTGGATGCTGGTTTGGCTATTTTGAATACGAAAAGAGCCAATTTGGGGGCTTCTCAGAATCGTTTGGAATTCACGATTAACGTGTTGGCGATTCAGGAAGAAAACGCGGTCTCCGCTGAAAGTGCTATCCGCGATGCGGATATTGCTCGTGAGACGATCGGCTTTACTCGCTCTCAGATCCTGGTACAAGCAGGTACGTCGATTCTGGCGCAGTCGAATATTCTGCCCCAGACGGCGTTACAACTAATCGGATAAATAGAATGAGCTTTCCTTACGTTGTTTTTCGTATGAAAGGCTGACCGAGAAAACTGTTAAATAGACTGGCGAGGAGTTTTATCAATGGACGTGAACGCTATAGATGCTCAGAAAGCGAATTCTGCTTTCTTTGTCGCGTCACCTGTTGATGGTGCGCCCGCGCTTGAAGTAAAGCAAGCGGAACCCGCTCCGAAACCCAAACCGGTTTCGGATATGGTTGATATAAGTTTGAAACCTCGGGAGCGATCTGCGTACCAAGTTGCCCTTGAAGTCCAGAGCAAGGAACAGGCTCGAAGCGGCTCAAAAGTATTCAAGGATGAAACTACGGATCGAATAGTAGTTAAAATCTTGAATGCAAACAATGAAGAGATTCGTCAGATTCCTTCTGATGAAGAATTACGGATCTTTTCACAGTTTATACGTGTTACAGGAGCTCTTTTTGATGAGTTGGGTTAGGTAAGAGGCTCAAAATGTCGTAAAGAGTTTAATTTCGGTTAAGTGAAGAAGTACACTAGCCCCGCATCGATTTCGATGCGGGGCTAGTTTTTTTTAAACGGGTATTCAGGTGTTGATTTGGTGAAGGAACAGCCAATCGTATTGTTATTGAGCGGCGGATTGGATTCGACTGTCTTGCTTCACCATGTTCTTCGGAATTTGAATTACGGATCAATCCTTGCAATCAGTTTCAACTATGGACAACGGCATTCGAAAGAGTTGGAATGCGCGCGATGGCAGGCCGGCCGGTTGAATGCGAGTTCTCACGCTGAAATTGATATATCGTTTTTCGGAGGGTTGGTGAAAGCGGGTACGGCTCTGGTCGATGGCGGTGATGACGTGCCGGATTTGAAAGATTTGGCAGAGAATGAATTGGAGCAACCGCCCACGTATGTGCCGAATCGAAATATGATGCTTCTCTCAATCGCCGCGGCGTACGCGGAATCCAATGGCGCTCGCGAGGTTTATTACGGGGCTCAGGCCCACGACGAGTACGGATATTGGGATTGCACCGAAGATTTTTTGTGTCGGATAAATTCCGTCTTAACATTGAATAGACGAGATTCGGTACAAATAGTCGCGCCTTTTGTTTCCAAAAAGAAAGAAGAATTGGTATTGTTAGGATTGGAGTTCGGTGTCGATTTTAGCCATACTTGGAGCTGCTACCGGGGAGGGCAGCGACCATGCGAGACGTGCCCGACCTGTATCGAGCGTTCTAAGGCTTTCAAATTAGCGGGCGCTCTTGATCCATTGTCACAATGAATAATTTTCCGGGAAACCCGGTTATGGTTTTAAAAATGCGAGGAGCAAATATAATGAAGTTTTCTGGGATTATAGTTCTATTTTTTGTATTGAGCACAACCCCTATTTTTGCTCAGGGAATTACGACCCACCACGTGACCGGTAAGATTTACATGCTTGAGGGGCGCGGCGGCAATATCGGCGTGTCGGCCGGTGAAGATGGTTTGCTGATCATCGATAATCAATATGCGAATATGTCGACGCCAATTAAAGAGGCGCTGGCCGCACTAAATATGGGTGAGTTGAAGATGATTGTTAATACGCATTTTCACGGCGATCACACGGGTGGGAATCTTGAGTTGGGCCAGGGAGTACCTATTGTGGCTCATGACAATGTTCGTGTCCGTCTCGCGAAGACCAGGGGGAAGTCAATGGACGATCCGGCGTTTCGGGAAAGCCTACCTGTGGTCACGTTCTCTGAATCGGCGTCGCTTCATTTCAATGGTGAGGAATTGAAGCTTGTTCATTTTCCACACGGTCATACGGATGGAGATACAGTCGTCTATTTTGCCAATTCCAATGTGGTTCATATGGGAGACCATTTTTTCGTAGAAAAATTTCCATTTATTGATATCGTGAACGGGGGCGATGTTGCTCAATATATGATCAATGTTCAGAACGTATTGGATACTCTTCCAGAAGATGTGAAAATCATTCCAGGACATGGCCCACTGGCGACCAAAAAAGACCTGGAGAAATTTTTGGCGACGATCAAAGAAACAACAGATCTCGTTCGCGCGGGCATGAAAAAAGGGACCGCAAAACGTGATCTACAAAAGGCCGGCCTTCCGGAACGATTTGCGTCGCACGGTACCGGGTTCGTTAACGTAAAAACGTGGATCGGAATCGTCTACGACAGTTATTCGAAATAGGGTCTATAAGGCTGGTTTTCCGCGCTAAATAGAAGTGATATCTGGTTTTACGTATTTTTGCGCACTTGCGTTTCACGAACAAATTGGGTATAGTATATCTAACGTAAATCATGCACATCGGGGGATCAATTATGATACGTAAGTTTATGGGCCTGTGTCTGGTCTTTTGCCTAATTGGGATGCCATCGGCATTCGGTCAAGATAGTCGGGGCGAGGTAACGGCCGATCTATGTAATTCACGCTCCATTATCGAGGACGAACTTGCTGCTTTTTTTGCCGCGTTCGTCGAAGCTGTACTCTTGTACGATGACGTCGACGGTGATGACCTTCCTGAAATTGCTTCGATCGCATTGATCACCGAAGTTGCTTGTGATGAAGATGAAACGGAAGAGGAAGTTCGAGCGTTGACAGGTTTTCTCAACCTGAAAGACGAAACGATTGATGCGTACGACGCGAACCTGACTGCTGTCGGAAACGAACCTCAAGCGGCTGCTTTGGCGGACTACGACAATGCCATCGCGGCATTAATGGTCGTCAGTCAGCAGGTGCAAAACACGGTCGCACAAATCCTTTCTGAAAACGGTATTACACTCACAGGCTCGTACCAATTCATCGAAGTCGATCTTGTGGCGAGAGATTCCGAAAACCCGTATGCGGGCGACGGTGATATTGATGGAGACGGTGCGACCAATGCGGATGAATATGCAGCTGCGCTCGCTGATAACGGCGGAACTGCTGACATATTCGCGTTGGATTTGTTTATCTTGTCAGCGTTTGACGCAGCTCTGTTCGGGAGCGGTGGCGGTGGCGGCGGCGGTGGAGGCGGATGTCTCATCGCGACAATCTCGCTGGGTACCCCGTTAGCTAATGAATTGGGTACATTACGTAATTTCCGAGAGAGCTATCTGGTATCAAATCCGGTTGGCTCGGCCATCGCTGGAATGTATTATCGGATGAGTCCGACCGTTGCAAAGAATGCAACATCCGGTTCCTTGACAGAAACGATTGCACGCGCAATCATGGCGCCGGTCGTGTTGGTGGTTCAAGGGGTGATGGCGTTTCCGGCGGTCGTGTTTATTCCATTTTCATTTCTATTGTATCGAAGGAAGTTGGCTCGCTCGCGCGGTTAATTTCTGAATAGGAAATAGTTTCTTTCGTCAGGCCCCACAGTGGTATAGTGGGGCCTGATTTTTTTTGGAGGAGATTAAAATGGTTTGGGTCAAACGATTTATGCTGATGAGCTTCCTGGGCATGATATGTACCGGATGTTTGAGTCTTCATATTGATGACAATGTTGTTTCGGTAAATGGGACAACGAATTCGACCGGGTTCATTGACGTTACAACCGAGAACGACGGGGAAGAACGTCCAGCGGTACTTTACGTACCTCGAGATTACGATCCCAAGGAAAAATGGCCCCTCATTATTTTTCTCCACGGCGCAGGTGAGCGTGGAGACGATGGCGTTCGCCAAACCCAGGTCGGAATTGGAACGGCCATCCGAAAGAACCCCGATCGCTTTCCAGCACTTGTCTTCATGCCCCAATGTCCGAAGGGACAGTGGTGGGGAGAAATTCCGGGTCGTGGCGGTGACAATTCGGGCCATGACCATATCAACGATGGCCTTGAACAGATAAAAGCCACGTACAACATTGATAGTGACCGAATTTCTCTTACCGGGCTTTCGATGGGTGGCTTTGGTACGTTTTCCTATGGTTCACGGTTTGCGGATGACATTTCAGCATTCATGCCCATCTGCGGCGGTGGTGATCCCGAAAGCGCCTCGCCTTTGGCTAAACGTCCGATGTGGGTTTTTCACGGCGATGCAGATACGGTGGTTCCCCTGGACCGGTCTCAAGTAATGGTGGATGCGATTCGTGAGGCAGGTGGCTCCGTGGAGTTTACGAAATATGCCGGCGTGGGCCACAACTCGTGGGATGAAGCGTATTCGAAAAAGCAGGGTGCTGTTGAGTGGCTGCTTGCTCAGTCGCGATGACGGGTGCAGAATAGGCGGGCTGACCTCGATCCCATGAATGTTCAATAAGGGAAAAACTATGTCGGAGAATCCAATTAAAAAGATCACACGTGGGATAATCGTACTATTGCCCATATGCTTTTTTTCTGTGAGTTGTTCGGTTGGCGGAAATTCCTCGGAAGATTTGAAGTTCGCTGACCCCGGCAAATCGATGAAACTTGGAACGGTTGAAGGTAATCGATTCACCAGTCCAGCATTTAAATTTTCGATGGATGTTCCGGAAGGTTGGTCGAACTTTTTAGGCGATCGAACCGACGAAATGTTACAAATGGGTGCGGATGCCGTGTTCGATGATGACACCCAGGATGCATTGAGAGAATCGATCCAACAGACCTACGCTGTTTTTCAATATGGGCAATATCCACTGGGCGCGGCTGTTCCCTTCAATCCAAACATCAATACTGTGGCCAATCCACTCCCGCCGGATCTGCAGATGACGAATCTCCAGATGGCCAAAGAGAACGAAGTGGCCTTGCCGCAGCTGAGTCCGAGCATTGCATTGAAGACGCCGGCATTCGAAATCGATATCGACGGGTTCCGTGTGGCGGCTATCGAAATTACGATGGTTATGAATAATGTCCAATTGGAGCAAAGGCATATCTTTTTCGAATCGAATGGATACGTGATCGATATTGTATTGTCGTACGTGGATCAAGCCAATTTGGACGTGATGATGGACTCTGTCCGCACACTCAGGTTGGAAAACTAAAACGGCGAGGGTGCCAGATCCAAATTTTAGGAGAAGTGAATGAAATACGCAGTTATTGGCGTCGTGGTGTTGTTTCTAGCGATCCCGTTGGCCCGTCAAATGTCGACAGAGGACGATTCAAATGAATTGATCGTCGTAAAAGGGGATAGATTCAAAAGCCCAGCGCTAGGCTTTGAAATGGATCTCCCGAAGAATTGGCATCAAATTGACGAAAAGGGTCGGATTAAGAATCTTGAGAAAGCATCGGAAGAATTGAAGGACCATGAAATAGGAAAAACGATAGACCAAGTGAAAGATCAAGTAGTGCAGTTGTTTCAGTTTACGAAATACGCACCGGAGTCTGCCACGGGGATCATCTCGACGATGAATTGTATCGCAATGAAATTTCCACCGAATTTGTCAGTGACAAACTTACAACGCGCTCAATCTTCCGAACGGAATTATCGCAATGCAGGCCCAATGATCACTATAAATAGGCCAGCCTACGAAATGGATCTCAATGGTTATTCTGTAGGCGTTATTGATGCTACGATTGAAATGTACGGTATGAAAGCTGACCAGCGCCATTTCATGTTTTCATCCAATGGATTTGGAGTCAACATCGTCCTAACGTATCTAGATCGGACGGACGAAAAAATTTTGATGGACTTGATGAATACTTTCAAAAAAAAGGACTAGGATGATTCAGACCGTCTTTGGCGCCGCCTTATGTCGATAAAAATCGTATTTTCGATTACGATCGCTGTTTTACTATGTATTGTCGGCGATCGCTTTAGCCCTGCTGTTTTTCTTTTCACCGAAATCTGATTCACGCGAGAAAATCCCGAACAGCGTTTAGTTTGATACGCAAATAAGATTTTATGCGTAAGGCGTTAGTTCAATCCCCTCCGTGAAAAACGAGCGAATCCGATTACTTCCGCACGAAATTCTATTAATCCTAAAAACATTAGGTGCAGGGGTTTTGTAGTTCTGTGTGAATTCTCCATGATCAATCGTTATAGCTTAAATATTGACGAGTGCATCATATGACTTGTCAATATTTTCCCGAAGTTGTCGGGTAGAGGTAATCGATGCGCTACCGGACCCAGGTTTTCGGCCGGCATCCATACCTGAATTGAGCATTCGAAGAATTTTTTCGGGTTGCCGGCGGTATCTGATGTCGGCACACGAATACTCAACTTTTTTCCATATTGTCAGTTGGCGGTGTGGAAATGTGGGAACCTGAAACTTGAATGAGGGTTCTAAATAACGGGCGGTGAGTTGGGCTTAGCGCGTCGTTCGAAAATGAATGAAAGCATGATGGACATGCTTGAGAAATGGAGTAATTGGATCGATGAATATTTACGTTGGAAATTTATCCTTTAATACGACTGAAGACGGCCTTCGAGATTATTTTGCGGCTAAGGGTGAAGTGGAGTCGGCGGTCGTTATCAAAGACCGGGAAACCGGACGCTCACGCGGATTCGGCTTCGTCGAAATGCCTTCAAACGATGATGGCAATGACGCGATTAGTTCGTTGAATGGTCAGGAACTTGATGGTCGCGCGCTTAAGATCAATGAAGCACGACCCAAAGAAAATAGTGGTGGTGGCGGTCGCTACTAAAGTCTGATTTTTTCGGATTAAGAACTACTCTAATGAACGACAGCCTTGTTCCGTTTCAATTCGTGAATCAGAAATAGGTCAGAGTTCGTTTTTCAGGCCGTGGTCTCCTCTTGGAGACTTTTGGATCTGCGTTCCATTTCCCGCATGGGCATGAGATCACCCTTGCGTGATGCGATGGCGATCCCGTCCTTGTATTGCTGAAGCGCTTCGTCCGTTTGCCCGAGAAATTCGTAGCACTTCCCCAAATCGAGATAGGCCACCGAGTAGTCCTTCTGGACTTCGGTCGCGTGGCGTAGATGGGGAATCGCTTTTTCGTATTGATGCAATTGTACATAGGCTTTTCCCAAGCCGAATGTGGCTACCGGATCGTCGGGGTCAATTTCCAGTACTTCCTCGAACATGCCGATTCGTTCCTGGGCTTCGGTCTGGATTTTTTGCCGCTCCAGTTCGGCTAACTCTGTAGCTTCGCGAGCATCGGTGGCTTCTTTCATTCCAAGCACCGCAGATAATGCTTTTTCCTGCTCGGCTTCTTCGATCATCCCTTTGGCCAAATAGAAAACGGACAAGTTCGTGTGGGCCATCAGGCAATTTTCATTCAATTCCACCAAATGTTTCATGTAGAAAATGGCCTCGTCGATTCGATGGTGACGATGCAAGATGACGCCCAAGACTTCGTAGGCATCCTCGAACGTTGGATGGAGTAGGATAGCGTCTTTTAAAAGCGGGATAGCGGAAGCGTCTGTATCTTCTAAATCCTGTTGGAATAAATCCAACGCCTGATTGTATAAGCTGTCGGCGATTTCTTGTCGTGTGTTTGATTCAACGATGGGTAGGAGGTGGACTGTCGCTTTCGTCAAGTTTGTTTGGCCGTCTATTTGAATTTCGAGATCGGAACCGGGCGTGCGGTGTTCCCTATCCAGATATGCGAGTGCGATCGGTTTTTCCAATGTAGGGCTGTACGCTTGCGATTTGAGAATTCCGATACGTTTGTTTGCGGATGTAATTTCAGCGCCTGTCGAAGCCGCTGGCAATTCGGTTTCCAGAACCAACCCCATCAACGCTTGTTTTACAGAGCCGTAGGTACGCAGACGGGCGACGACTTCCTGGCCTATGTAACACCCTTTTTCGTAGCTTACTGCGGTTCGCTCCAAAGTTGTTTCCGGGATTCGAGAGGTAGCATCCATATCTTTTCCGAATTTCGGGAGGCCCGCTTCGATCCGAACAATTTCCTGAGCCTCTGCTTCAATCGGGACCACTTGGATGTCGCTCTCCGAAGCGGTCAAATAGTCAACCAGTTGAACGCCTTCTCCTTGTTCACCTATCAGGACGTAGCCATCTTCGCCGGTGAGAGAGACGCGGAACGCCAGAAGTTCCAGGCCGCCGATTTCCACCGGGTGGGCTCCGTACCATTCTTTAGGGAGTAAATCTGAACCGAGTCCATCGTCGGTATCCATAAACGACGCCAGCAGCGGGAGGGTCATTGGCCCCTGAACAGCTACCTGGTCCAAATGTTCGCCCGTGACTTCGATTTGGACGTCTTCGATGAAGAGATGGTCGTCCAATTGTTTCAGAAGGTGGTCGGCTTGAGATTCGTCGATGATCATCCAAAACTCATCCTCCCAACGATGGAGGGTGAAATGGCCTTGGAGACGGCCTTGCCGGTCCAGGACGGCGTTGTGACACCCCTGTCCAGATTCCAGGCTGTCGACTTCGTTCGTGGTTTGGCTATGGAGCCAGGAGGCGGCATCGGAGCCCGTAATTCGAACGAAAGTCGCGTTTTCGCGCAACCATATGCCTGCGCAGTTTCGTACGGCGGAGACTTGGGAGGCGACGGTGGTGGGGGTTACGGCAGACATACGAAAATTATCGCATGATCGGATCAGAGGGCGCAATGGCAAAAGAAAAGCCTGCTGCCGTGAAGGGCAGCAGGCCATGTTTCCAGTCGTTGATTATTCAGCAGGTGCAGGAGTTTTCGGTGTCACTTCTGCGATCTTCGGCTCCTCAGATTCCGGTTCATCATTGGAATCTTCTGTCGTTGATGCGTCATCGCCTTCCTCAATTTGAGCAAAAGTATCGGGGAATTTGACTCCACCTACGTCTTTCATAACCTGGAGCATGGGAGGCAACGTGTTGGCCATACTATTCAGGAAACCGGCCGTACTCCCTTTTCCGTCGCCGCCGCCATTGTCCCATACGATGACTTTATCGAATTTAATGTTGGATATGGCTTTAGCAGAGGTTTCTGCGAGGTTGTCCATGTGTTCCAGCATCATCATTTTGAAGGCTTCGTCGGCACCTCCACAAGCTTCCACGATGGCTTTCAAACCTGCCCCCTTCTTGGCCAGAATTTCGTATTGACCTTTCGCTTCTGCTTCGAGCTTCGCGAATATGGCGCTGGCCTCCCCTGCGGCTTCCAGTCGCATTTTTTCGGCTTCCGCTTCGGCTTCGACGATCGTTTGGGCTTTGATGGCCTTCGCTTTCGCTTCCAATTCGGCGCGCTGTTCGGCTTCGATTCGTTCCGCTTCAGCAACGGCCGCTTTTGCTAACGCTCTGTTTTTCGCTTCCATCACAGCCGCTCGTGCTTCTTCAGTTTTCGTTTGCCCAACTTGATAGGATTCGGCTTCTTTGACTTTCAGCTCAGCCTCCGAAATCGCGACTTCGGCGGCCGCGACGTTTTCCCCTTCGATGGCGCGAGCGTTGGCGCTAGCTACCGATACACGCATGGTTTGCTCGGCTTCTTTTTCACCGACTTCGGCGTTCGCGTCGGCCTGCGAAACTTTAATGCGTTTTTCGCGTTCTGCGTCTTTCACCTGGGCTTCACGTTGGAAGGCAGCTCTTTCTTCACCGACGGTCTGTTCTTTGGCGAGTTCCGCGATTCGGACTGCCTGTTCCCGTTCGGCTTCGCGAATCCCGATATTTTGGGTCTTGACGTTTTCCGCCACTTGAACGGCTTTATCCCGGTCGGCTTCTGCAACTCGGATTTCACCTTTTTTCACTTCGTCGGCGACATCACCACGTGCGCGCTGGATGGCTTCTGAAGCCGCTTTTTTACCGATGGCTTCGATGTATCCGGATTCGTCGGAAATATCGGTGATGTTCACGTTGATGAGAATCATCCCAATTTTACGAAGTTCCGGTTCGAGATTGCTTTGAATGCTGGCGAGGAATTTGTCGCGATCACGATTAATGTCTTCGATTTTCATGGACGCGATGACTTGGCGTAATTGCCCGAAGATAATGTCCTCACACTGCTTTTTGATAGACGAAAGGTCTAAGCCAAGCAGACGAACGGCAGCGTTATTCATTAGGTCTAGTTCCGTACCAATAGCGACGGTAAATACACTCGGAACGCTGACGCGGATGTTTTCGATCGATAGTGCGTCTTTCAACGGTACTTCGATTTGGATGGGTTCCAGGCTCAGGTAATCGAAATCCTGGATCAGCGGTATGATGAATGCCGCGCCGCCGTGAATGGGTTTGGCGCTTTGGCCTTTGTTCACTTTCCCGTAGATGACCAAAATCCGGTTACTGGGGCACCGTTTGTACCGTTTACTTAGCAGGATGATGAAGGAAAAAAGGGCTAAAGCTGCCACCATGGCGGCGGTACCCCATAACATGAATGTATCCATACGAAAAACTCCTATCTGTTAATTTATTGGTCCAATTCGACTTCCAAAGTGCTCCCGTCTGAAATGCCGCTCACGACGACACGTGCTCCGGACGCGAGTTCATCGCCCGCTGTTACGGCCTGATATTCCATCGACCGATTTTGCACTGACACGGTCACCTTTCCGACTCCTGAACGGTTGCCCGGTATCTTCAAGTAAACGATTCCGACGACGCCGATGCAGTTTATGATTTCGATGTTTCCTTCGGAACGTAATTCGTACATCATTTTCATCATCCAGGCGACGATTACCATAGCGACGACGCCCATTCCTAATGCTATTCCAAAAATGAAGACGGAAGGGAGGTCCATTGACAATCCGATATGACCACCCATGCCGAAAAATGCGATGAAGGCGATAATCGAGCGAAAACTTAGAACTCCGAAAAACATAGTTGAAAGTTGATGGGTGTCCACGTATTCATCACCCATTTCGATATCGTCGCCGATATCGCCGATATCCGGAGCGTCGTCTGCCACACCATCGAGGCCCATGGCCATCATGACGATTTGGCAAATCATGATGACTACACCAAACACCGCACAAATTGTAAATAGAGTAAACATGAAGTTCCCTTTTTGTGACCAGCCCTGACTTGGAAATACCACATAAATAGGGGGTATTCAACCCCAAAAGGCTTGCCCGTTTTGAATCTCACCATAAAATACAAATGAGAGGCGCAAAAAATTCATTGTCAAAGGGAATTTGAATTGGGTATCGTTGAATTTGGCTGAGAAATCAACGTAGAAATATTTCATGGATTTGTCTCAAGAAGAAATAACGCGATACAGTCGCCACATCACCCTTCCTGAAGTAGGGGTGGAGGGGCAGGAAAAACTCAAATCTGCACGTGTGCTGATTGTGGGAACGGGCGGTTTGGGTTCGCCGGTAGCTACCTATTTGGCGGCGGCTGGCGTGGGCCATCTTGGATTAGTCGATTTCGATACTGTTGATGCATCCAACTTGCATCGGCAATTGATTCACACGACGCCGGACATTGGCCGTTCGAAAATTCAATCGGCGACGGACTCTATCGCGGCGATCAATCCAAATGTCGAGGTGACAGGGTATGAGACGGCTCTCACGTCTGAGAATGCGATGGACATCGTTCGGGATTACGATCTCGTGATCGATGGTACCGATAATTTCCCGACTCGTTATTTGGTCAACGATGCCTGCGTTCTATTGGGGAAACCTAATTGCTACGGGAGCATTTTTAAATTCGAAGGCCAGGCTTCCGTGTTCGCGACGGCCGACGGACCTTGTTATCGATGCCTGTTTCCCGAACCGCCACCTCCGGGTTCCGTGCCGAGCTGCGCGGAGGGTGGGGTGATTGGCGTGTTACCCGGTATAATCGGATTGGTGCAGGCTACCGAAGCGATCAAGCTGCTCCTTGGGATCGGCGAATCTCTGGTCGGGCGCTTGATGTTATATGATGCGATGACGATGAAGTTTCGTCAGGTAAAGTTGAAAAAGAATCCGGAATGTCCGGTCTGTGGGACGAATCCCACTGTGACCGAATTGATTGATTACGAAGAATTTTGTGGCGTTCCGAAATCGAATGCCGAAGAGGAGAAAAACGAAGACATGGAAATTTCCGTGACCGAAGTAAAAGAACGAATGGATCGAGGAGATGATTTTCTGCTTATTGATGTGCGCGAGACGCAGGAGTACGAGATTTGTAAGATCGAGGGTGCGAAGCTGATTCCGCTCAGTGAATTCGAAGCGCGGCACTCAGAGATTCCTCAAGATGCGGATATCGTGATTCATTGTAAGATGGGTGGGCGCAGTATGAATGCGCAACATTACCTGTTGAACAAGGGGTATACGAAAGTGTTGAACATGACGGGTGGGATCACGGCGTGGTCCAATGAAGTTGACCCGACTGTCCCTACCTATTAAGAGGTTAGAATGAAACAAATCCTTGCTGGAATTTATCAGGGCCTGGCCAATGTGTTCGCCAAGACTCCCATCGGACGGTTATATCCGGTGAAGGTGGTTGGGGCTGGCGTTGCGCGGGCCGCCCGTAAGGGAAAGGTCGAGCTGGATGACCACACGTTCTTTCTCGACAAATCGGATTCGAATCGGATGTCGATTCGAGATACATATGAGCCTCTTCAGACGTACGTTATAAAAAAGCTGATCGAACCCAAAAGTCACGTCATCGATCTTGGGGCGAATATTGGTTATTACACGATGCTGATGGCTCGTTCGGTAGGGGGGATGGGTAAAGTCTATGCCTTTGAACCTGACCCGGGTAATTTGACGTTGCTGCGAAAAAATATTGCGGCCAATGGATACAAAAACATTCAGGTAGAGACGGCCGCCGTATCGAATCAGAGCGGACGGGTGAAGCTTCACAAGGAAAAATGGAACGATGCGACTCCCAGTCTTTGGGCTTCGGCGCACACGACGTCTTTCGTCGACGTCGACTGTATTCGACTGGACCAATTCTTCGATCAGAATCAAGTATCGATTCAACTGATTAAAATGGATATCGAGGGGGCGGAAGCCAAAGCCTTTGAAGGAATGGAGCAAGTCATCAAGCGGAGTCCCGGCCTGGTGATCATTACGGAGTTTTTACCGACCGTGATGGACAGTCTTGGGACACGGCCTTTTGACTTCTTAGCCAATTTAGAGCGGCGCGGCTTCAAGTTGTTCAATATCGACGAAGAACAGGGATATCTGGAGCCGGTGACGGCGCAAGGTTTTCATGACCGATATGCCGGGGTATGGACGAATCTTCTATGTGCGCCGGAGGGAACGGATTTGTCGAGAATGCCTTTCAAGAAAGAAAAAGCATGAAGCAGATTCCATCGTACCTTTTCATCGGAATGTCGATTTTCATTTCGGGAATGTCTCACGCCAAATCGGAAACATATCAACCCAATGTCATTCTTGTGATCACCGATGACCAGGGGTTGGGCGACTTCGGATTTATGGGGAACGAGCTTATCGAAACCCCGCATTTTGATGAGATGGCGCGAAACAGTTCGAGACTTACACGATTTTATGTGAACCCTGTATGTGCACCCACGCGGGCCAGTTTAATGACGGGGCGATACAATTATCGCACGCGGGCCCACGACACCTATGTCGGACGGGCGATGATGGATCCGGAAGAAGTGACGATTGCCGAGGTGTTGCAAGAAAACGGATACGCGACGGGACAATTCGGAAAATGGCATTTGGGAGATCATTATCCATTACGGCCTTCGGATCAGGGCTTTGACGAATCTCTTCGACATTTAGGCGGCGGGATCGGCCAACCTTCGGATCCCGAGGAGGCGGAACGACAGTACACCAACCCGATTCTGTACAAAAACGATAAGAAGACGCAGATGGAAGGGTATTGCACGGATCTATATTTCGACGCCGCATTGGATTTCATTGGGAAAAAATCTGGCGATGAAGAACCTTTTTTCGCCTATATCGCGACCAATGCTCCGCACGGACCTTTTCATGATGTGCCCGAGGAATGGCTGGCCCGATACAAAACGAAAGATCTATCGTCCGTCTTGAAAAATTCGGTGTCCGAGAAAAATAGAGCACGCCAATTGGATATTACGGCCCGTGTGTTTTCGATGATCTCAAACGTGGATGAAAATATGGGCCGACTATTTCACACCTTGAAGGAGTTGGAGATTGAGGAAGAAACCATTGTGATCTTCTTGAATGACAATGGCCCCAACGGGCCTCGATTCGTCCAGGGCCTTCGAGGTCAAAAGGGACAGGTGTACGAAGGAGGGATTCGGTCTCCGCTCTGGGTGTACTCGAAGGGAATTGTCAATTTGAAACCGGGTGACGCGTCCGATGAACTGACGGCCCATATCGATGTTTATCCAACCATCTTAGATTTTTGTGGCATCGGTGTGCCGGGGCGCATCGACGGGAGTAGTTTTTCAAGTCTTTTACAAGGCAAAGACATCGAGTGGCCGGAACGAACTTTGTTTTTTCAATGGAATCGAGCGGATGTTCCCGAGTCGCGTCGTCGTTTTGCCGCGGTGTCCGAACGGTGGAAATTGGTGCAACCGAAGGATGTTGTTGCCCAGGGTTTGAGCGATATCGAATTGTACGATCTGAAAAACGATCCGTTTGAAACGAAGAATGTCGCGCCAGAGAACCCCGTAGAATTCAAACGATTATTGGACGCATACGATGACTGGTTCCAAAACGTGAGTCTGACGCGTGCAGACAATTATGCACCACCGCGTATCCCGATTGGCACCAATCGGCAGAAGGAAGTGATCCTTACTCGACAGGATTGGCGGTGCGTAGAAGGGTACAGAGGCTGGGGCAAAGATTCACTGGGTCACTGGTTCATTACTGTGGCCAAAAGAGGAAATTATTCGATTCGAGTCTCTTTGGAGCCAGATCCGGATGTAGCCGGTGTATTGGCGATTCGATGCGGGGGACAGCAATGGCTGGTTGATGTTTCGGCGTCACCTGAAAAACGGGTCTATCACGAGATGGACGGGATTCGTTTCCGAATTGGCGCAGCACTATTCGAAGCGGAATTCACGCCGGAAGGGAAACGGACGCGTGGTGTCCATCAGATCAGAATCAAACGATAGAACACGGAAGGGTTGGCTATGAAGTTGTTCTCCGGTTTTCGAATCGCTGTTTTGGGATTTCTAGTATCAATTGCACCCGGTGCTTTTGGTCAGGATCATCAGGCAACCATCGCCCGAAAAGCTGAAGCACTTGAATCTCAAGTCATCGAATGGCGTAGGGAGATTCATCAGCATCCTGAGTTGTCTGGAAAGGAAGTGCGGACTGCGGCGAAGGTTGCTGAACACTTGAAATCGTTAGGCTTGGATGTGCAAACCGGTGTTGCAAAGACTGGAGTAGTCGCAATCCTTAAAGGTGGAAAACCGGGTGGCGTTGTGGCGCTTCGCGCGGATTTGGATGGGCTTCCGGTAGTAGAGCAAACGGGCCTGTCATTCGCATCGAAGGAACGCGACACGTACTTAGGTAATGATGTTGGAGTGATGCATGCATGTGGTCACGATTGCCATATAGCGATTCTCATGGGAGCGGCTCAAGTCCTTACTGAAATGAAGGACGATATTTCGGGTACCATCAAATTCTTATTTCAGCCCGCCGAGGAAGGACCAGGCGGTGCGGATGAAATGGTCGAAGAAGGGGTGCTCAAAAATCCTGATGTTGACGCGATTTTTGGATTGCACGTTTTCCAAAGCATGGAGGCGGGTGAAATTGGTGTTCGACCGGGAGGGATGATGGCGGCTTCCGACTACTTCGAATTGAAAATAATCGGGAAGCAGACTCACGCGGCCATGCCTTCGAAGGGTGTTGACCCTATAGTTGTTTCCGCGCAAGTCATTTTAGGACTACAAACTATCATCAGTCGTCAAACGGATTTGACTGCAGCGCCGGCGGTGATTACGGTTGGCATGATCAACGGGGGAGTCCGCAGCAACATTATTCCCGACGATGTCACGTTGCGTGGAACGGTTCGAACACTGGATCCCGATATGCAGGTGGACATCCATGAGCGAATGGAACGGACTGCTCGGGACATTGCGGAAAGTGCGGGCGCGAGTATCGAATGGACTATGCGGTACGGATCACCGGTCACCTATAACGATCCGGAATTGACTCGATTGATGAAGGACTCCCTCGCGAAAGCGGATCCCGATGGGATCGTCGAAGAAACAAGACCAATGACGGGCGCCGAAGATTTTGCGTTTTTCCTGAAAGAAGTTCCCGGTATGTTTTTCTTTCTCGGAGTTCGCTCGCCTGATGTACTGCTGAAAGACGCCGTGCCCAACCATTCTCCTTTTTTTGACTCGGACGAAACGGCGTTACTTCATGGTGTGAAAGCTATGGCGACCGTGGCCATAGACTTTTTGAATCACAAAAAATAGACATATCTCGTTTATTTCCCAAAGCTTACGAAAGTAGTTGACATTATTGATTACGAGTGTAATACTATTAAGTATTACACTCGTAATCAATAAGGCGTGTTTCCGCGCCCGTAGTCAAGGAGGTCATATGAAATCTGTCCCCACCATTTCCGACGCCGAATGGCGTGTCATGCAAGTCTTCTGGGAATCATCTCCCAAAACCGCCAACGAAGTTGTGGACCATTTGGCCGATTCAACGCACTGGAATCCTCGGACCGTCAAGTCTCTGATTAATCGCCTCGTGAAGAAAAAAGCGTTGGTGTTTGAAACGCAAGGACGGATGTACATGTATTCCCCGGCAGTGGTTGAGGAAGATTGCGTTCGTTCGGAAGGTCAGTCGTTTTTGAAGCGTGTATTCGGCGGAGCGTTGGCTCCCTTACTTGTGCACTTCATTGAAGACGAACCTTTGAGTAACGAAGAAATCGATGAGCTGCAAAAAATCCTCGACGCGAAACGGAGGAAAAACTCATGAACATGTTGTACGAATTTCTTCCTCAATCGTGGGACTGGGTCTGGCGTACGACGCTGCAGGTATCGATTCTAATTTGCATCATCCGCCTCGTGCAATTGGTTTTTCGAAAGAAGTTGTCGGCGCGTTGGTTGTATGCGCTCTGGCTTCTCGTAATCGTTCGTATGGTCATGCCGTTCGGGATGGAGACGGTTTGGAGCGTGTACAACCTTTTCAAAGTGGAACAACTAGAACCGGCCACCGAATTCTTTTTCGTTCCCATGACCAACCCCGTCACCTTTTCGACGGACACATTCGTCGCACCCCCTGAACCTGTTGTCGTTCTCCCGTGGATTTGGGGTGTTGGGGTACTCCTTCTGGGGATCCATCTATGGAGACAATGGCTGCGAATTAGGCGGCAAGTAAAAAATGGATTGGCGACTAGCGATCCGATCTTGCTTCAACTGGCGGAGTCGTGCCGGAGAGAAATAGGGCTAAAAAAATCGTATCCCATTATCGAAAGCAAAGACGTGTCTATTCCGGGATTGTTTGGAATGTTTAAACCGACGTTATTGCTTCCGACGGAATTCTCCAAATCGCTTTCAGTCGGGGAGTTGAGGCTCGTCATTCTTCACGAATGGGCCCATGTGAAGCGTTGGGACGTTTTCGTGAATGGCATCATGACTATTCTTCAGGTTTTCCATTGGTTCAATCCCCTCGTCTGGTACGCGTTCATGCGGATGCGATCGGATCGGGAGTTGGCCTGCGACGCGCTGGTGTTGAATGGGTTGAACGACGAAGAATCCGATGAATATGGAGACACCCTTCTCAAATTGATGGCGCGCCATCATGGGGTACGACCCATACCGGGCATGGTGGGCGTGCTCGAAAATAAAGCTGGCCTGAAACGACGGATCATTGCCATAGCCGGTTTTTCACGACGGTCGTATCGGTGGTCACTCTTGGCGATGGTCTTGGTTGCCGTGGTTGGCAGCATTACATTGACGCAGGCAAAACACGAGGAACCGGTGTCGTCGCACGCTTCCGTCGTTCGAGAGAATGTTGAGGAAACTCCAACGCCCGAAGAAACATCGAATGAACCAGCTCACGGTTATTTAACGTTGGATCTAACGGCGCCGTATCACGGCGAAGATGATGTGGCAACCAAGATCGAGGAGAATCTTGCCGGGATAGTGATCCGGGAAGATGGCATTGAAATCGGCCTAGATGAAAAGTTAACGCGGTTCTCTAGAGACGTGCGAAGCCATTTGGAGCCCGTCGAGAAAAAAGAAAAAGATACGTTCATCGAGGTGTTTGAAGCTGATCTTACGGACGGTGATGAAAAAAAACCGACGAAAAGTGAGGATGAACTAAACATCGCGAAGGCCACCGACATTCAAAATCAATCGATAGCGACGAACGACAAAACGATGGTTGAAGCTCGTGAATATCTTTTGGGGGAAAAGTTTTATTCCTATTTTGGTATCCCGTACACCTCCGGCGCATCGACGGATCCTCAGCTAAGAGGAACGTCGCACAAGGTGATAAGGGAAATGTACACGAAGTTTTTCCCCACCTATAGTTCGGAACCGAAAAACTCCATTCGTATCGCACGCGGGGGTGCCCCGTCCGGTGATTTGTCCATGCGCGTTCGTACTACCCCTCAAAATCATGAAAAGATCGCTCAATTCTTTGCGAGTCTTGAAGAAGAAGGGAATGCCGAAGCGGTTTCTGAAGATACTGTAAACAACATAGACTATGAAATCGAGAATGCACGAATTCGTAAGGTTCTCAAATCTAAAGTTGGTTTGGTCTTCGAAAAAATTCACATTTCTGACATTTTGAGTTTTGTCCAAGAAAACTATGATGTTGAAATGGCCTTGGACGACCGGGTCGTTGCGCCTGCAGGTAAATCCAACGATGACGCGGAGCACACGACGTACGTTACGGATGGAATTATCGAATTCATCAATTTGAAAAATGTAACCTTGGCCGATGCACTGACGGCGATTTGCCGGCCCTTGGATCTGGTATTTTTCGTGACGGAGGGGAAAGTCCGAATCACGGCGCGGTCCAGCGAGAACAAATCCGCGGCCGTAGCTCAACCGTTGGAGACCCGGCGTTATGATGTCGATGACTCATTTATGGCGTTTCTGGAGATTGAATACCCAGCGCAGAACCCGAAATGGATTCGTCGTTCAGGTGAGGACGGTACTTTAGAAGCCATTCCTTTCACGCCCGAAGCGGTCGTAAAGAAGATTGACCAAATCGTCCCTAGCGTCATCGTGCCGTCTAGCGGAAAACGTTTGTCGACAATTCATCTGGATTACGAAAAACAAGAATTGACCATGCACACCACGCCTGCGAACCACTGGATAATGGAACAATTCCTGGAAAACCTAAAAGACGGCGGATTGATTGCCTACGAAAAGTCTAAAAAAGAGGTCAAAGCCAAAAACTCAATAAGTGCTGCTTTATCGAAGGTTGTCACGCTTCGCTTTGAAGATGCGCATTTGTTGGACGTATTGGAATTCATGACGGATGAATGTGGCATCAATATCATGTTGGATAATCGGGTCGTGAATTTTCCCGATAGCAAGAAAATAATTAGTGGCGCTTCAGATGGAAAGCTCGGAAAAATATTGATGACGAACGTTACGATTGAACGGGCGCTCGGTTCTTTATTGATACGATTGGGGTTGGATTATTCCCAGCAAGAAAATTTCATTTGGATATCATCCCGCGAAAATATGGCGCGCGAAAGTTTTGAAAATTTAGAAACACGTACGTACGCCACAACGGAACGATTTATTGAGAACTTGGCCAAACAAAACCCCCGTGTAAGCCGCTTTGATGCCGTGGATAAGACGTTCTACACCACTACCGGTACAGGTGGTTCCGAACAAACGGTATTAGACCAGATGACGGCCCATGTTTTGGAACCTGTGACGGGGCGGCGTCTTTCCTTTATCAAACTGGATGAGGAGAAAAAGAGGATTGTTGTTCATAACACGCCGACTCGACTCGCGGGATTTGAACAATTCATGACGTTTTTTGTCGATTGGGAAGGTGGTGTGCCGCCCGGAAACGGGCAACTTTACGATGGGAAAACGCCTTTGGAAACAAGGTATTATGAAGCCGACGATGCCTTCATAAGGTATCTGGGCATGCCCGATCGCTTGGTAGAACGGTTGAAAAAAGGGCAAGGAGTAAAAAAATATCCCAACGAATATTGGGAGAATCTCTTCGCGATGGTTCCGGCGGTTTATGACACCGATTCGCAGAAGGCCCTATCCTTCGCGTTCGTGAATTTCGTCACTAATCAGTTAATCGTGCACAACACGCCCGAGAACCACGATAAGGTGGTATCCATTTTGTACAACCTATCCAGAGGTCGGCAGCCCTCGGCATCGAAGGAAATATCCGACGTGATCGATAAAGCACTTCACGGTACCCGGATCAATTTGACGTTCCAAGACATGCATCTGAGCGATATCGCGGCGTTACTCGCTCATAAATTTGATATCAATATTGTGTTGGATTATCGAGTGGTACGACCGAAGAATTTCATCAAGAAAAAACCTGCTCCGGAAAACTCTGACCAATTTAAAATCATCGAACAGGGGGGCGGTGCCTTCCTTACGTCAGGGGTCATAAAGAATATCGAGATTCGTGACGTAACGTTAGGGGGCGCTCTTGAGGCGCTCCTGAGCCGTTTGGGTCTGGCTTACGTCGTAAAGTCGGACCATGTGTGGGTTTCGTCTCCGGCGGTCCTCGCCGCGAGAAAATCGTAACTATTTCACAACGACGGTTTCTATTCGACCGAGCGTGAATCAAGTACGCCTGAGACGTACCGGAGTGATATTTTTTTATCGACTCCGTCCGCATTGACCCAAGTCCATTCGTACACTCGGGTGGTGCTTTGGGCGTCTTTCATCTCCATGGTCAACACGCCGTCACGGCCGACAATCCCTACGGTCCTAGCGTAGTCGATCCCGTTTTCCAATTGTTCGATTTGACCATCGGTAATCATGGCGACGACGGTTTCGGGTTCCGGGAGTATGTCGGCTTCTTTCGGAGGTGCAACTTCGGCGGTCTCGATACCTGCGTTTTTCATATCGGTTTTGAGAGAAACGGCAATTTGATCTTGCCGTTGATGAAGCATACCAATTTCTTCGCGAAGTGCGGCCAGGGCGTTGGTTTGATCGATTCGTAACGCAGTGATTTCCTGATCCATTTCCAAGCGTAGAGTACCTTCGCCGCGAACACCGCCAGCAAAGAAGGCGAAAGGAATACCAGCCAAGGCGCAAACGAGTAGGGTTACCAGTAAGAATTTCACTTTGTCGAAATCCGGTTGAAACTGTTGTTGTTGACTTATGAGCTGCTCAAAATTGGGCGTAGGGAGTCCTGATTGTCTCGGATCCATCGTACGACATCCTCCATAATTTGTTCTACACCGATTTCGGGAGACCATCCCAGAGATTCGGTGATGCGCGCGTTGTCTGTGATATACATACGGACGTCGGCTTCGCGATTTTGAGTGATCGAATCGATGGGAATCGAATTCCCTGTCAGAGATTTACAGACGTCGGTAAGTTCCATAAGGGATGCGCTTATTTCGACGCCGCCACCGACGTTAAACGTACTACCCGTCAACGCCGTCATTTGATCGAGTTGAATTGAAACGAGTTTCGCGAGATCGTCGACATGGAGAATATCGCGTACTTGTTTGCCGGTACCCCCGTAGCCGATGTAGGATAGCGGTTCCTGGAAAATATGGCGGGCCGCCCACAACACCACGACGCCTTGATCCACTTTCCCCATTTGCCAGGGACCCGTCAAGACCCCGCATCGATTAATGATGGTGGGCATGCCGTAGATCGATTGGTATTCCTGGATGATCAATTCGGAGCTGAGTTTTGTGGCGCCATACAATGACCGGGCACCTTCCAAGGGGAAGTTTTCCTGAATGCCTGCCGACGAAGACCCATCGATAGTTTGGTTGTCCGTCAGGCAGAAACGGGTTTCGGCTTCGTCGAAGTCTAATTTGTTCAGACTGTCAATAGGATAAACGCGGCTGGTGGAAAGAAAAATGACACCGGCTTTGTGAACGCGGGCCGTTTCGAGACAATTTAGCGTACCCGCCAAATTGGTGTCGAGAACGTATCGGGGAGACGAATTGATTCCTGCTAACACGGAAGGTTCAGCGCTACATTCCAACAATACGTCGAAAGCACCGACGCTTTCTAAGTCGGCAGGTTGACGGATGTCGCCATGGACGAAGTCGACACCTTGGGCCTTCAAGCGTGGCAGGTTCAGTTCTGAGCCACGCCGTTTCAGGTTGTCGAACGCAATGACCTGGCAGTCGGAGCGTTGCTCTTTCAATTTCAGAGCAAGATGAGACCCGACAAAGCCTGCGCCCCCTGTGATGAGTATCCGTTCGCCCATTAAATTTCCTTTGCCATCCCTTCAACCATTATGTGGCAATGCGAAAAAGGTTACAAGTTTTGGCTCAACGCTATTGAGCTTGCTTTAGAGGTGTAGTTGCGACGTGCATTTCTCCGTCGGGGGCTTCCACTTCGATCCAAAGCGCGTAATCTGCGGGAAGATTCTCCGGTATCTTAAGGTGGCCGTGTTGGTAGTCGTTTTCCAGCACCGCTTTCACGACCATGGAATTGCTACGGTTTTCCGTGCCTAACCAAAAACGGACCGCCTTGAATTCCGGTCCGGTTACCTTGATATTGTAATGACCATCACTAATTTCCTCTTCGAACATGGGCTGCAACGCATAGGGCCCCGCTTGGGTCGGCGCGAAGTTCCGCATGGGGATTTCGTAGTTCGGCTCTTCCAGCGGCGCTTTGGCTTCCGGTTCAGGAGCGGCTGTTGCCGGTTCTTCCTGGCTGCAGCCTGAAAAAACTGCGATAAGCATAATGAGTCCTGCGATAGAATACTTCATTATTCATTCCTTCCATCTAGTTTTTCTGATAGGTCTATGCCGAATGTATCCTCTTTGAATTCGATCGGTTTCTTTTTGAAGAGCATGGTATACCCGGCGGGTACTACTATAAGGTTTAGGAACGTGGAAGTCACTAAACCACCGAGAACGACGATGGCCAGCGGCGCCAACAGTTCACTACCCGGTTCTCCTTTGGCGAGGGCGATAGGCAGCAATCCCAACAGCGCGGACAATGCCGTCATCAAAATGGGTACGAGTCGTTCCATACTTCCTTGGATAATTGCATCTTCGAAGGATTTTCCTTCGAAGCGCATAAGGTGTGCGTAGTGGTTGACCAGGAGAATTCCGTTGCGTACCGCAATTCCGAACAAGGTTACAAAACCGACCATGCTGGCAATGGAGATGACGGGAGCAAAATAGGTACCGTTTCCAAAGAGCGCCATAATGTTGCCCGTCACGCTCGGACTTTCAGTGATGAAAATAGCGACAACACCTCCGATGAGAGCCAGGGGCAGATTGATCATGACTAACAACGCTGCCTTGGTTGAGTGAAACGTGGTGGAGAGCAATACCAAAATGACGATCGCGACAAACGAGCTCATCAATAGAATCGCTCGGCTGGCTGATTGCTGGGCTTCGAATTGACCGCCGAATGTAACGGTGTACCCGTAGGTATGGACGATGGGCGTGACGACGTCTTCTACGATCTCCACAACATCACCGAGGTTGTAGCCCTGGGCCACGTTCAGAGATATCACGGCTTTTCTGCGCCCGTTTTCTCGTTGGATTCCCATGGGCACGTTTTCCGGACCTACATCCGCGATTTCGGACAGACGAACCAGTGCGCCTCCTCTGCCGGTCAGGAAAAAGTCGCGTACATTAGAAATCGTTTTTCGATCTTCCGGATGGAGGCGGACGATGATGTCGTATCGTCGCACACCGGAGTTGACGGTTTCTGCGATGGTGCCGTTAAAGGCGGCTTCAACCTGACTTGCGGCTTCAGCCGGGGTGAGTCCCCATCGTTTCAGATCTTCATGTCGATATCGAATCGGCAGAGATTGAGCCATGGCTTCGCGGTTCGCGAGGATGTCTCGTGCCCCGTCTACATCTTCCAGTGCGACTTCGATTTTCTGTGCGATATTACGAAGTGTTTCCAAATCGTCGCCGAATACATTGATAGCGATCGCAGCCTGAGTGCCTGACAATACGTGGGACAGTTGGTGTCCGATGGGGGAGCCGACTTCCGTTCGCAGTGCGGGAACATCGTCGAGGACTTTGTCGATCTCCGTGTGTATTTCTTCTTTCGTAAAACCCGGTTCGACCGTGACATTGATTTCGCTGCGGTTGACGCCGTGGGCATGTTCATCACGTTCGGCTCTTCCGGTGCGTCGCACGACGGCGTTTACGCCCTCGATTTGAGCGAGCCTGCGATCGATGCCCTTCACCATTCGATCGCTTTCCTCCAGCGATGTACCCGGCGGCGCGTCCGTGAACACGGTGAACGTACCTTCGTTAAACTCTGGAAGGAAGTCTCTACCGTAGGTGCTGGCTAACCCGATACTGGCTATAGTTAATGCTACGGTGGATAAGGCGAGCGTCTTGCGGAATCGAATGGCTAGATTCAGCATTGGGAGGTAGATGCGTTTAAGCAGTCGTACCAACGGCCCTTCTTTCTCCGTCTTTTCGGAACGTTGTTTCAAAAGCAGATTGCACAATACCGGCACGACCGTTAATGCAACGAGTAGCGACGCCAATATGGAAACGATATAGGCGATGCCCATGGGCTGAAAAAAGCGCCCTTCAATCCCCTGAAGAAACAAGAGAGGGATGAACACAGCCACGATAATGGCCGTGGCGAACACAACTGACGACCGGATTTCGTTACTTGCAGAAAAGACAATTTGGATTCTGGATTTGCGTTCTTTTTCAGGCTTGCGGGCGTTTTCGGTTAGGCGGCGATATACGTTTTCCACATCAATGACGGCATCATCCACCAATTCGCCAATTGCGATTGCCAGGCCACCTAACGTCATGACGTTGATGGTCAATCCAAGCCAGTGGAGGGTGAGTAACGCGACCGCGATTGAGAGCGGGATTGCGGTTAACGTGATTACGGTTGTACGCACATTCAGGAGAAAAAGAATCAGAATGATCGTGACGAACAACGCCGCATCGCGCAATACGTGTATCAAATTCGTAACGGATAAATTGATGAAGTCCGACTGACGCATGACGTGGGAGTCTAGGATTACCCCTTCGGGCAAGCCGGCTTGCACGTCTTCTAATAGATCGTCGATGTCGCGTGTTATGTCCAGCGTATTTGTAAAGGGGGCTTTCTTCACTCCGACAACGACCGCGGGAAATCCTTTTGAGCCGCCCGTACCCCTGGGAGGCGCGGCTCCTAATTGAACTTCGGCTACCTGGCCAATGGTGACAGGTGCACCGTCTACGTACTTAAGAATTGTGCTCCTGATGTCATCTTCCGATTTGACGCGCGCGTTTTGTCGGAGAGGGATTTCGATTCCCTGTACATTGGTTAGGTAGCCCGCGCTCGCGGTGCTGTGCGCCCCTTGAGCTGCCTCGACGACATCGAGAATCGTGAGTCCGTGCAAGCGTAGCTGATCCTGCTTCACGTTGACTTGGTATTCCGGCAACTCTCCGCCGATCGCGACCACTTGGGAAATGCCAGCGACGCTGAGAAGGCGCTGCCTCAATTCGAATTCCGCGAAGCCGCGAAGGTCGAGGGGGGACCATGTTCCGTCCGGCGAGGACAACGACATGAGCATGATTTCGCCGGTGATGCCCGTGATAGGCGCGATTTCGGCGTGCGCTTGTTCTGGGAGTTGCTCCAGTACGACTGCCAGTCCTTCGCCTACCACTTGTCGCGCCCGATAAATATCGGTGCCCCAATCAAATTCGACCCACACTAATGATAGGCCCATCGCGCTGCTACTGCGTACGCGGCGTACGCCGGGTAGACCGTTTACGGCGCTTTCGATGGGAAAGGATACATAGAGTTCTACTTCGTCGGCGGAAAAGCCACCGGCTTCGGTAAGGACCACAACTGTCGGCGCGTTTAATTCAGGGAATACGTCAACCGGCATCGTAAAAATGGAGTATATGGAGAGACCCAAAGTCAGTATCGCCAATACGAGCACGAGTACGGTGTTCTCCAATGAGAACGCGATTAATTTTTTTAACATGCCATTTACTCCTAGTGATCCGTATGGAGACTGCCGTCGGCATGGTAATGGTGACCTTCGGGAGCCTGATCGCCGGAGGATGTGAGTTTCAGTGCGTAGGCACCTTCCAATACAATCTGATCGTTTTTCATTACTCCACTTTTTATCTCCACCCAACGCCCGTCGTTTTCACCCATATCGGCTTCAACGCGGAGCGCACGGTCGGGATGCTCAGGATCGCGGCGATAGAAAACGTGTTCCAATCCATCCTGAATGATGGCCGACAGGGGGATGGCCCATTCTTCTTTTGCGTCGCCATTCAATTCGATCTCAAGGAACGCGGTGACACCAGCCCGTGCCCACGAAGGTGCAGTCTTGATCGACGTTACAAACAGAGAAATTGTTCGGTCTTCCGCATGTGCAGTCAAACCCATGGTGAGGGAACCCGATACTTTTTCTTGCAAATTGATACTACTGCCTTGCGGAGGAACGATATTCGCCGTTTGTCCTTCCTTGTACAACACGATATCTGATTGGGGGGCCTCTGCGTGAAATTGAATTGCTTCGCGATCCACGGTGGTCATCGCCAACTTGCCTTCTTCGAGCCAGCCGCCGTCATTTACGCTTAACGTTTCGACGGTACCGAAACCTGTGGCTCGCACTTCCAATTCGGTGATGGCCTGCCACGCAGGTCCACTGTCCTGGTTGACGTTGAGTTCCTCGAGCGAAATGCCGGTGACGGACGAAAGGATTTTTAATCGCGACTGATAGTGGCCGTGCGCTTCTTCCACGGCCGCTTCCTGGGCTGCGAGTTCGGCTTCGATGCGAGGAATACTTCCTTCAAGAGTGGTGGCCTGAGCCTCCAATTCGGCATTCCTAATCTTCACTTCTTTGAGGTTCGATAATCGCTCGGTGATTTTGGACAGCGAAGCGTTTCCTTCGTTCAATCTTGCCCGCAATACGTCCCGCTGAGCCTCGGCCTTAATGATTTCTCCCTCGGCTTCCACGGCGTCGTGCTGAATCTGGCGCCATTGTGGAGAATTGACCGTGAGTAGTAGCTGTCCCTTCTTCACATCCTCGAACTGCCGCACATGGAGCGTGACTCGACCTCCTAGAAGTGCGTGGTATTCCCGACGTGCATCGGGTCGTAGTTCGAATGTTCCGGGAATACGCCGTGTGGTTCGGATGGTCCGGCGTTCAATTTCGGCAAACGTTATGCCCAGATTTTCCCGGACGGACACAGGGATATGAATACCGGCGTGGGGATGTTCATCCTCGTTATGCTCATCTTCGCCGTGCGCATCTCCGTGGGCTTCGCCGTGAGGATCAGCATCAGGGTGATCGGTTGTCGTGTCTGGATTATTGCATCCTGATATTAAAGCGATGCAGAACACAAGGATCGCGGACATCGCGAGAGTGGATTTCATATTCATGGGTTGATTTCCTCCAAAGGTGCGGAGACCAGTAATTCAGGCGTCGTGGCCGCGATGATACTAATTAGGGCGCGTTGTTCGTTGAGACTGGAGTTGAGAACAGACTGCTTAATCTCCAGAGATTGTTTTAATACGTTGTGGAGCAGCAATACATCGAACTCTCCAACATCCAATAGGTTCCGGGTTTCGCTTAATTGCCGGTCGAGTAAGGGAGACACGTCGTTCAGCAATGTGTCGTTTTGAGCTTGCGCACCGGTTCTTTCCGATTGGTGAACAGCCAAATCAAGCGTCAAGTCCTGAAGCGCGTGTTCGACTTCTTCTCGTGCTCGTTTTCGCGCAGTAACGGCGGCCGCGATCCCCGCCTTATTCGCATTCCATATGGGCAACGGAAGGCCGAATCCAAACACGAACGCAGACTCGTTTTCTTCGTCCTCGAACGAAGGAGAAATTGTAAGGTCAGGATATTGTTTACGTAATTCGAGATGAAGTCTCTTTTCCGCTTCTTCATATCGAGCACGGTATGTAGCGAGCGTTGGATGAGTTTCAGATATCTCAAACACGGGCGTATTCGATTCCTGAAACGCTGGAATGATCTGCGGAACGAATTCCACCGGTACATTTGAGTTCAAGCCCATTAAACCCAGGATCCTGATTTTCGCTTTTAGGACCTCGGATTGTTTCAAGGCCTTTCCGGCTACGAGTTGACCGTACGTTAGCTGGAACACCCGCGCATCGACCGCTGAAATCTCCCCTGCTTCCGCGAGGCGTCCGGTGGTTTTTACCAAGTGATCGAGGTTAACCAAGTGCTCGTCCAGTAGTTCGACGCTCTTTAATGATGCTGACCAATCGATCCAAGCTTGATACAGATCCTTGGAAACAGTCCATTCCGCTTCCTGTGCCATTCGGAATGCAATGTCCTGTTGGACACCGCGGAGGAGCCGTTCGGCGCCCAATCGGCCGGACAGCGGGATGGTGAGACTCAGTCCGCTTCCGATGATCCAGCGCCGTTTCGAGCCTGAATCGGTGTCTACTTCTTTCTCGCCAAGTTTCGGTGAGACGATGGGATCGGGCCAAATTCCCGAGCTGTTCACGGCGTCTTCAGCGTACTGAATTTCCGCTCGAGCTTCCCGTACGACAGGGTTGTACCACAACGCGATCGCATGAGCTTCCCGTAGGGAAATTCCGTCGCTCGGATCGTAAACGGAATTCGTTGGTTCCAATTGCCTATTGAGCGAGTCGGCGAATGCACGGATCGGTTCTACATCCAAGGGGCGTTCGGAAAGGTGGATCCGAACTTCACTTAGCTGCAATGGTTCCGGGGGAATTGACTGGCATCCGGAAAATATGAGCATTGTGGTTCCGGCGACAATGTTCGCCGTAAACAAATTGTTCATTGGTGATGGTTCCTACAGTCTTTTCGACGCACCAGTGGAATGGAGTTTGAGTGCTCTATTCAAAGTCGCATCGGGATAACGGTTAGCGGGATTGATTGTACCGTTATGCTGTGGGAGGACCTCGCCTGGAAAAAGATGGTTCGACGTGCCTGAAAGGCCTGAACTCGTTGCATGGGTGGGTACACGTTTCGCGGGTCAGGAATGAAATGTGGAAGGGTTTGGGTTCAACAGCCAGTTGACCGCTGTCCGATCCATCGGGTCGCACAATGACCACGGGGTGATTCGAGTCGCCATGTCCATGTTCTCCATGATGGTGATTTTCGTGCGCGGCGCCTTCGATTTTGCAATGAGGACTCTCTGTATGAGTTTCTTCATGGTGGTGATGATGGTGTTCATTTTCTGTGTGAAGATGAAGTTCTTCCGTATGATGATCGGCTTCATGATGGAAAAAATAGTGATGTGCCGTATTCGTATGATCGATCGCAACATGGATCGACATGGCGAAGCCCTGTACAAGGACGAGAGCGGCAATCATCGTGATATGGAGTCGTGTTTAAATCATCATTAATTTTACGGTATAACTTTCAAAAATAGCAAAAGTATGTCCACTATTTGTGTCGGTGCTAATGAGATTCAGATCTCATTTCGCAATACGCTGAGTAACGTGCATTGAACCTACCTGATCGTTTCTCGTATCATTTAACCCGATGAACAAAGGGGGGTTCCATGGAAGAACGTCGTCAATCCAGCCGTCGACAAGCTGATAAAGATCTGTTGAAATTCGTTGAAGAGCACCAATTGGGGCCATCGGCGGACAAAGTCAATCGCCGAAAAAAGCGCCACGCCATCCGACACGCCTGTAAAGCAGTATTGGATATCGAGATCGCATTCAAGGCCGACAATGACCCGGAATGGACTTCGGCCCGGAAGAAAGTCAAAGCCCGCGTGCTCGATTTAAGTGACGAAGGGGCATCTTTCTTTATCAAATACCCTGTTGCTACGGACCAGATCATGCATCTGGTCATTCAGCTGTACGATGGAAAAATGATTGAAGCCCAGGGCGAAGTCCGTTGGGTACGCCAGAAAGAATCCCACCACGGCTATACTTTGGGGGTAAAGTTTACGCATATTGATCCGTCGAATAAGGAACATGTGGCGAATTTTATCGAACAACTTGTAGGGTCATTGGGGACGAATCCGGACCTGGGCGACCTCGAAGACTAAGGAAAGAGCTTTAACCACAGATTTTTATAGATGAAGAAAAGGGCGCACGGTATGTGCGCCCTTTTTGTTTACCAAATACGAAATCGCGATTAGTCTGTCAGATGTTTTTGGAACCACGCGAGGAGCGCGTCGCTGGCTTGGATGGCGTGTTTGCCTCGGAAGCCGTGGACGCCGCCTTCAATTACGACGAGATTGGTTTTTACTCCAGCTTCCTTGAATGCTGCGAGGATGCGTTCGCTGTGCTCTAGTGGTACCAGCGGATCTTTGTCTCCGTGGATCATCAATGTCGGAGGATCGTCTTTACTGACGTGGAGGATGGGTGAGATGTCATCGGCGAGTTCAGGATCAAAATCGAGAGCTGGAAATCGCTCATTGGGGCCGGTCAGTCCACGAATGTCGACGGGAGGGAAGTAGGCCACGACGCATGCCACACGATTGTCCTGCATGAGGATCGCGTCTTTACTGTCCGAGTCGCCCGTGTCCGAGTCCGTGCCGAGCATCAGGGACAGATGTCCGCCGGCGCTGCCACCGAATACGCCGAGGCGTTCGTTGTCGACACCGTAGGTTTTGGCGTTGAGTTTGATGTGGCGTGTGGCACGTTTCACATCTGCTACGGCTTCAGGCACTTTGAATAATGGTGCACTGCCGTGTCGTACGATGAACAGAGTGAAACCTGAATCGACCACGTTGTTGAAATTGAGCCCGCGTCCCGTTGCGCTGTCGACGGCGTCAGCCGGATCGAACCAACGCGAGAACCAGCCACCGGAATTCATGAAAAGGATTCCGGCGCCATTTGGTTTAGCAGGTTGAATTACGTCGTAAGTGAGGGCCATTCCCATTTTGTGTCCGTAGACGACATCGCGGGTAATGACGTATTCGTTACTGGCATCGGCCATTGCGATGGGCGATGCGATCGTCATGAGTATCGTCACGACTGCGAACATACGTAGAGCGTTCATTTTCTTTTCTCCGTTTAAAAAAGTAAACGATTATAGTGCACTCTTTTCCCACAAAGTGCAAGGCATAAACGGTTTTTGACATAATTCCATTTTACGTATGCATTTTGATTTGAAATAAAGAGAAAAACACTATGTCCACTCCTCAAACATGGCAATTCTGGGTAGACCGCGGCGGTACCTTCACGGATATCGTTGCACGCGATCCCGAAGGTGAAATCCATATCCACAAATTGCTGAGTGAAAACCCTGACCAGTATCGGGATGCGCCCTTGGAAGGGATTCGAAGGATTTTGGGACTTGCCATCGAAGAGGGAATTCCTGCCGACAAGATCGACCACATCAAAATGGGGACGACGTTGGCGACAAACGCACTTTTGGAACGCAAAGGCGCGCCCGTTGGTTTTCTGGTGACCGAAGGTTTCGCTGATCTGTTGGAAATCGGTTATCAGGATCGGCCGGACCTATTCGCGCTGAACATTGAGAAGCCGGAAATGTTGTATACCATCGTGCGGGAAGTTCCCGAGCGAATTCTGGCGAATGGTACACAACGAAATTCATTGGTTGAAAAAGCGGTTCGGGCAGCACTCGTCGATTTCCATATGGCAGGCGTAGACTCGGTGGCGGTCCTAATGCTTCATTCCTTCGCGTACCCAAAACATGAGCGAAGGATCGGGGAGTTGGTTGAAGAAGCGGGTTTCAAGCACGTCAGCTTGAGCCACGAAGTCGTTGGCGAGATCAAGGCAGTGGGACGCGGAGACACGACTGTGGCGGATGCGTATCTCACACCGATTCTTCGTCGTTATGTCGGTAATTTACGATCCAATCTAGGCGAGGATGTTTCATTGCAGTTTATGCAATCGAACGGTGGCCTTACGGACGCGGAAGCCTTCAGCGGTAAAAATGCGATATTGTCCGGGCCGGCCGGTGGCGTCGTCGCCTATGCCCATGTCAGTCATCGAGCCGGATTCGATAAAGTTATAGGATTCGATATGGGTGGGACATCGACCGACGTTAGTCGCTTCGATGGTCAGTACGATCGGGTGTTCGAAACGCAAGTAGCTGGAGTACGAGTAAAAGCACCCATGATGGCGATTGAAACGGTCGCGGCGGGCGGCGGTTCGATTCTCCGATATGAAAACGGACGAATGCAGGTGGGACCGAAAAGCGCAGGGGCCTATCCCGGACCGGCTTGTTATCGAAACGATGGGCCGGCGACGGTCACTGACGCAAATCTAGTTTTGGGTCGGATTCAACCGCAGTATTTTCCTGCCTGTTTTGGACTGGAAACGGACCAACTGCTAGATGGGGATGCTTCGCAAAAGCGACTCGAAGAAATTACACAACAAATCGAATTGGAAACAAAGCAGAGCCTCACGATCGAAGAAGTGGCTCTCGGATTTATCCGAATTGCCGATGAAAACATGGTAAAGCCCATCAAAGAAATTAGTGTTGCCAAGGGGTACGACGTGCAGGAATATGCACTGAATAGTTTCGGGGGTGCGGGTGCACAGCATGCATGTGCGGTGAGTACGTTGTTGGGGATCAACACCATTCTGCTCCATCCCTATGGCGGCGTGTTGAGTGCTTACGGCATGGGGATGGCGGATTCGATTCTGCCTCAGGTACATTCCGTGCTCGAAAAAATGAACGATCAATCACTACATGATGTCCGCAACGTTTTTAAAAAAATGGAAACTGCCGGCGAGAAAATTTTGTACGCGGACGGGTTCAAAAAATCCGCCGTCCGTCATGATCGTTCGTTGGATTTGCGATACAAGGGAGTGGATGCCTATTTGAACGTTCGTATCGAGCGGGACACAGACGCGCGGCGTGAATTCGAAGTTCTTCATGAACGACGCTACGGGTTCGTGAAGAACGATTACCCGATCGAGATTGTTAACGCACGCGTCGACTCCGTCGGCATCACAAAAAAGCATGACGAACCAGCATCACCAATAGAATCAAACGAGATCAAACCCGACGTCGCGGATGATCACGTTTCGGTTTGGATGGAATCAGCCAATGAATGCGCATCGGTTCCCATTTTTCTTCGAAGTCGTTTTCAGCCAGGCAGTGTTGCTCACGGCCCATGTTTGATCATGGAGGACGTATCTACCATTTTCGTGGATGAGGGATGGGCGGCCGAAGCCAATGCCTGGGGTCATCTTGTATTGACAAATACCGGGGCGAGAAAACGAACCGAATTGGATTCGGCCGAGGCGGATCCAATCATGCTCGAAATATTCAACAACCTGTTTATGTCCACGGCGACGCAGATGGGCGAGATGCTGGAGCGGGTGAGTCATTCGGCAAATATGAAAGAACGCTTGGATTTTTCTTGCGCATTGTTTGACCGCTCCGGCAATCTGATCGCCAACGCACCGCACATTCCGGTGCACCTGGGGGCGATGTCGGAAAGTGTGAAAGCAATTCTCGAAGACAACGAGAATTCGATGAAACCGGGAGATGTGTTCGCCACGAACGATCCGTATCACGGAGGTTCTCACTTGCCCGACGTCACGGTGGTGAGCCCAGTCTACGTGGACGGAAATCGACCTAATTTTTTCGTGGCGAGCCGAGGACATCATGCCGACATCGGAGGTATTACGCCAGGATCCATGCCGCCCTTTTCGAAATCTATCACGGAAGAAGGGGTGGTGATCCATAACTTCAGATTGGTGGAGGGCGGCCGGTTTCGGGAGGCAGAGTTGATCAAACTCTTGTCTTCCGGCGATTGGCCGGCCCGGAACATGCCGGAGCGGTTAAGTGATTTACGTGCACAGATCGCCGCGAACCATACCGGTGACTTAGCAGTGAAGGCGTTGTGCGAACAATACGGTCTTAAAGGCGTTGAGGCCTATATGGACCATGTCAGAGAAAACGCCGCGCGGACCATGCGTGATCGCATCGGTGAACTGGAAGACGGCGTCAACGAACGCCGTCAGTATCTGGATAGCGGAGCGGCGATTGCCTGCAAAATTACGATCGACGGCACATCCGCCGTTGTTGATTTTACTGGAACGGATCCTCAATTGGAGGGTAACTTGAATGCGCCAAAGGCCGTGGTCGTTTCGGCGGTGTTGTATTGTTTTCGGACGTTGATCGGGGCGTCGATACCCCTTAACAGCGGTTGCCTCGACCCACTGGAAATCATCATTCCCAATGGAACGCTGCTATCTCCCGAGCCCCCCGCGGCCGTGGTCGGAGGCAACGTGGAAACGTCCAATCGTGTCGTTGATGCGATCTATGAAGCGTTGGGCATTGTAGCGGGAAGCCAGGGGACGATGAATAACTTGACGTTCGGCACCGAGGATTGGGGTTATTACGAAACGATTTGCGGCGGAGCCGGTGCCAGCGAAGGGAGCATCGGGGCTTCGGCCGTCCATACCCACATGACAAACACGCGCATCACGGATCCAGAAATTCTGGAGCGTCGCTATCCTGTGGTACTCAACGAATTTTCCATCCGAAAAGGAAGTGGTGGCAAAGGAGATTGGAACGGGGGGGACGGCATTACTAGGCAGATCGAGTTCTTGGAACCGGTATCGCTCGGCCTACTCACGGAGCGAAGAGAAACACAACCCTATGGACTCAATGGGGCCGACGCAGGCGAATCAGGTACGAACGAACTGATCTCTGCAGATGGGAAAAGCGAAAACCTGAATGGGCACGATCAGGTCGAAATGTATGCTGGCGACAAAATCGTCATCAATACCCCGGGCGGCGGGGGATATAGTCGTAGTAAATGAGGCTCGTTTCATGGTTTTGAGCCCAACGAGGCTTTAAAATGAATACACTTACAAAATTTGCGTCTAATAGGATGGATTGATGAAACATATTGAAATTCTAGTCACGCGAGGGGATGATGCCATGCGAACGTTATTTTGTCGAAGTGCCGCCGCCGTAATGGTTGCAGCACTATTGACGGGCTGTGCGACCAAGGGCGAGGCTGGTGGCGTGGGAGCATTTATCGGTGGCGTCGCTGGTGCAGTGATTGGGCATCAGTCGGGACGCGGCATCGAAGGTGCCGTCATCGGAGCCGGTATCGGCGGTTTGTCGGGATTGGCGATTCACGATGTACGTGAAACAAATGCACGAAAACGAGCCGACGCCTCAACGACCGCCAAGCAATACAACTATCGACCCGCCGAAGGCTTGAGCCTTTCTTTCGAAGACGGAACGGTATCGCCCGGTACGGTTTCCCGAGGGACGTTCGTTGAAGCATCCATGCAATATGCGCTTCTGGGTGCGGGTGTGGGAAAACAAATCATCGAAACCCGGACCGTGAAGAAGGACGGCGAGGTGGTTTCGCAAATCTCCTCCAAAAAGTTTACTCGGAACGATGGAACATGGGTGAGCCAGCAGCAATTCAAAGTGCCGGATAGTTGGAAGCCCGGAGAATATTCGTTGGAGCAGACCGTCGAGACGATTGATTCCACGGTGTTTGGGACGACACGATTTTACGTCCAATAGTTTCTGATACACTTTCGATTTCTCCTCCCAGCAGGGTGGGCCGATTGGCTTCATCCTGTTTTTTTGCGCTATTGAAGGAATTCATCCTTAAGACGTACAATATCCAATCAAATACGCATATTTCCGCGTACACGCACATCACACCTTTGGAGTTTTTATGAGCAATCCGGTGATTGAAACCGATCCCTTGGAGGATACCAATATTTACAGGATCCGTCATTCGTTGGCCCACATTCTGGCGCAGGCCGTTTTAGAGGTGCGCCCTGATGCAAAAATGGCCTTTGGTCCTCCAGTGGATAACGGCTTCTATTACGATTTCGATTTCGGGGATTCCCCGTTGGGTGAGCACGATTTGACCGATGTTGAAAACCGGATGCGCAAGATCATCAAGCAAAAACAGCCCTTCGAACAATCGTTCAAGACATTGGACGAAGCGATCGCCGACCTCGAAACCACGAATCAAACGTACAAAATCGAATACGCCAAGGAGCTTGTCGAAACCGGGAAAGCCGGCGACGAAGGGCTCGGATTTTATGTGAACGGTCCGTTCATGGATATGTGCGAAGGCCCTCATTTGGAAACGACCGGTAAAGTTCCGAAAGCGTGTTTCAAGCTCGATCGAATTTCCGGGTCCTATTGGCGCGGTGATGAAAAGAACGCCATGTTGACTCGTATCTACGGATTGGCATTTGAATCGAAACCGGAGTTGAAAGACTTCATCGAAAAACGTGAACTAGCCAAGGCGCGTGACCATCGGAAACTGGGCGATGAGCTCGACTTGTTTTTTATTGACCCCGAAGTAGGCGTCGGCTTACCCATGTGGATGCCGAACGGCGCGATCATTCGTGACGAATTGGAAGCTTGGGCGAAAGATATGGAATTCAAAGGGGGCTACCAACGAGTTTCGACTCCAGCAATCACGCGCGGGGATCTGTACGAACGCTCGGGTCACCTACCGTATTATGCCGACGATATGTATCCGCCGATGACCGTGGACGAGCATGATCAATATTATCTGAAGCCGATGAACTGTCCTCATCATCATAAGATTTTTTCATCCCGACCCAAAAGTTACCGGGAACTTCCCATTCGGTTCGCCGAATACGGGAATTGTTACCGTTACGAAAAACACGGTTCACTCTCAGGGCTACTCCGCGTGCGGGCGATGTGTATGAACGATGCCCATATTTATTGTACGCCGGAACAGGTTGAAGATGAGTTTCGTCAGGTGATCGATCTCTACAAGCATTATTACGACCACTTGCGGTTGGGGGATTTTCAAGCTCGACTTTCGCTCTCCGACCAGGATTCGGATAAATTTGTCGGCGATGCGGCCGAATGGGAACGGACTGAAAACATTGTACGTGAAGTGTTAAACAACCTGGGCGTGGACTTTGAAGAAGAACGGGGTGAAGCCGCGTTTTACGGTCCAAAACTAGATATCCAAGTGAAGAATATCATGGGTCGCGAAGAAACCGTGTCCACCTGTCAGCTCGATTTCGTCGTCGCGGAACGATTCGGTTTGGCGTATGTTGACGGCGAAGGCGAACAGAAAACACCTTTCATTATTCATCGCTCGCCGCTGGGTACACACGAGCGCATGATTAGTTTCTTGATCGAAATGTATGGCGGAGCGTTCCCCACGTGGTTGGCACCTTTGCAGGTCAAGTTAATCGCGGTAAAAGATGATGTGTTGCCCTACGCGAAAGAGATCGAAGAAAAACTGCGGGGCAGTATGTTGCGCGTGGAAATCGATCAATCCGATGAATCGTTCAACAAAAAGATTCGTAACGCGGTTACCCGTAAGGTACCCAATATCTGGATTTTGGGCGGTAAAGAAATGGAAGAACGGACAATCACGTGGCGTCGATATTGTGTGAAGGAACAACAAACTGTTTCGCTTGACGCGGCATGTGGTGCGGTCGAAACGCTACGGGACGATCGCCTGATGGACAATTTCGACGATGTGGATTTACCGTTAGGCTAGTTCTGCAATTTGTTCGAAGGCGTTTTCATTTTGCCTAATGTGAATGATTGTCTTTTCTCGATCGTATTTTTCCATGTCGGCGAGAATATTTACACCCGCCAATCGGCGAAAGTTCCAGATTATGTTGACCAGCCTTGGGATGATTTTGTATTCAGGGCAGTCTTCGGGGAGTCCGGGGCGCGATCGGAATAGATAAGGCAGATTTCGTTTCGCGCATCGCCATAGACATTTGCGGCGAGGTACGTCGAGGAAAATGATTACGTCGGCGTGTTCGCGAAGGGTCGGGGAGACGCCTTCGACGATCCATTTAGTTTTTTCCGCGATTTGTAGTTCTTTCGCGCGGCGTTCTTCGATTGGGGTTTGCTTCCATCCCGGTTGCCACACAATATTGTCCAATCCAAATAGGGGAAGATCGAGTTCATTCGAAAGTTGTTTTGCGAGCGTAGATTTACCAGAACCCGCGTTTCCGGTGATGTGAATGCGCGATTTTCCCCTTAGCGACTCCACGGTTTTAGACTTTTTCTTTTAAGTAGTGACCGGTGTACGAACCCTTTTTCTTGGCGATTTGTTTGGGGGTGCCCTGGGCCACGACAGTACCGCCTTTGTCGCCGCCTTCGGGGCCCATATCGATGATCCAGTCGGCGGTTTTGATTACGTCCATGTTGTGTTCAATGACGATGACCGTATTGCCGTGGTCGGTCAGTCGATGGAGCACTTTCAGGAGTTTGTCTACATCCACCGCATGGAGTCCGGTGGTCGGTTCGTCGAGGATGTAGAGGGTGCGGCCGGTTTGTCGTTTGGAAAGTTCAGTGGCGAGTTTTACGCGTTGCGCTTCACCGCCGGAGAGGGTGGTCGCTGCCTGGCCGAATTTTATGTATCCCAACCCAACATCGTTGAGGAGTTTCAGTTTTTCGTAGACGGAAGGAATATTACGGAAAAACTCCGTACCTTCTTCGATAGTCATGTCCAAGACCTGAGCGATGTTCTTGCCTTTGTAGCTCACTTCCAATGAGTCGCGGTTGTAGCGGTTTCCGTTGCATTCTTCGCAAGGTACGTAGACGTCGGGCAGGAAATGCATTTCGATCGTGATGAGACCGTTGCCTTCACATTCTTCGCACCGCCCGCCCTTCACGTTGAAACTGAATCGGCCGGGTTTATACCCGCGCGCGCGCGCTTCTTTGGTCTTGGCAAAAATCTCGCGAATGGGACCGAACAATCCCGTGTAGGTCGCAGGATTCGACCGCGGAGTACGTCCGATGGGCGATTGATCGATATCGATAATTTTGTCGATATTGTCGAGCCCGGCAATCGATTTGTGAGCTCCGGGACGGTGACGCATCGACCCGTGAAGAGCGCGCATGCCTGCCGGGTACAACGTCTCGTTGATCAACGTGGATTTACCCGAACCCGACACGCCGGTTACGCAGGTAAAAATACCGAGAGGGATTTTCACGTTGAGCTTCTTCAGATTGTTCTGGGCGGCGCCTTTGATTTCAATGTAATTGCCGTTCGGTTTGCGAAGTTGTTCTGGAACATGAATTTCGAATGTACCCACCAAATATTGACCGGTTAACGATTTCTTGTTGGCCATGATTTGTTTGGGCGTTCCTTGAGCGATGATTTCGCCCCCGTGTACACCGGCGCCGGGACCCATGTCCAGCACATGATCAGCCGTACGAATGGTGTCCTCGTCGTGTTCTACTACGATTACCGTGTTGCCGAGATTGCGCAAACGTTTCAAGGTTTCGATGAGTTTGTCATTATCCCGCTGATGGAGTCCGATACTGGGTTCGTCGAGAATATACAGGACACCCACCAAGCCCGAACCAATTTGCGTTGCCAAGCGGATGCGTTGAGATTCGCCACCCGACAACGAGCCCGCTCGTCGATCCATGGTTAAATAATTCAGCCCAACGCTTACCAGAAAACCGAGCCGTTCGTTTACTTCTTTCAAAATTCGTTCGGCGATCAGTTTTTGTTGTTTGGTTAGTTTGATGGTCTTGAAAAACGTCTCTGCTTCGCCGATGGAAAACGAAGTAGCGTCTAGAATGTTTTTACCGTTGATGGTTACGGCCCGGGATTCCGGCCGTAAACGGGCGCCGTTACATGCTTTGCAATGTTGCGTCGTCATGAACTGGCTGATCTTGTCGCGTTGCGAAGAGGAGGAAGTCTCTCTGAAACGTCGTGCCAGATTGTTTATCACGCCCTCGAAAGGCTTACTCATTTCATGTTTTGTTTTTCGTTTCTTGCTTTGGTAAGTAAAGGCGATATCTACTTTTCCGGAACCGTATAAAATGATTTCCTGGAACTTCGGCGACAGTTTATTCCAGGGCGAATTAAAGTCCTGCTTGTAATGTTTGAACAACCCCTTGAGCATCAGGTTGTACCATCCGTCCATCATTCTGTTGATGTTCCAGGCTTTGATAGCTCCGTCTTTTATCGTTAATGTTGGATCGGGGACGACCAGCTCGGGATCGATTTCCATGGTTGTTCCGAGCCCCGTACATTCGGGGCAGGCGCCGTGAGGGCTGTTGAACGAGAACATGCGCGGAGCCAACTCTTCGAAGCTAATGCCGCAATCCACGCAGGCGAAATGTTCACTCTGCAATGTCTCTGAAACTTTTTTGTCCTTTGATTCCTGCCAAATACGAAGAATGCCCTGACCCATGCGCAGACATGTTTCTACCGAATCAGTTAGGCGTTGTCCCAACCCTTTTTTGACGACCAAACGGTCGACCACGACATCGATGTCGTGTTTCTTATACCGATCCAGATCGAATTCATCGTCGACTGAACTAAACTCTCCATTTACCCGGACGCGTACGAAGCCCTGGCGTTTGATGTCTTCGAAAACTTTTTGATAGGTCCCTTTACGGGCGCGGATGATGGGCGCCATCAATTGAATTTTCGTACCCGCTGGAAGGTCCATGATGGAATCGACGATGGTTTGTGGTGTCTGAGATTTGATTTCATTTCCGCACTTCGGACAGTGTGGGGTACCGATGCGTGCGAATAGTAATCGGAGATAATCGTAAATCTCGGTGACTGTGCCCACCGTAGAACGCGGGTTTCGGTGAGTGGTTTTTTGTTCGATGGAAATCGCAGGGCTCAAGCCTTCGATGTAATCTACGTCCGGCTTGTCCATCTGATCGAGAAACTGCCGAGCGTACGCCGAAAGACTTTCCACATATCGACGCTGGCCTTCTGAATAAATTGTGTCGAAAGCCAAACTCGATTTTCCGGACCCGCTCAGGCCCGTAATCACCACAAGTTTATCGCGCGGGATCACGGTGTTGACATTTTTTAGATTATGTTCGCGCGCGCCCTTGATCGTGATCGAGTCGTGTGGCGTGGGTTTCTTCTTCGTAGGCATAAATGGTCTTTTCCTGCCGTTGCCGCATTTCTATCCAATTTCAGAAGGCAACTATACACTGAATAGATGTTTAGGTGCAACGGAAAATAAACCTTTTATGCTCGGAAAGCAGTCCATATAGTAGGATTTACTGACCACTTGAAAGGTTCGCCGTGAAAACCATCTATCGATGCCTGATTTTTTGGTTGTTGCTTATAACGACGCAGGCGGCCTTCGGCCAAAAAGTAAGTTCAGAATCCCATTCCGAAGCAATCGAGGAAGCCCGAGCGTACGTCGAAAAAATACGCGACTCGATGGGCTACCCCGGTATTTCAGCTGCGGTTGCAATCAATAGTGAGATCGTTTGGGCGGAAGGTTTCGGGCATGCAGATGTTGCGGCAAATACATCGGCGACTTCGTTGACGCAGTATCGTGTCGGAAGTGTGTCGAAAATACTTACAACCGGCGCAGTGGCATTATTAATGGAGCAGGGACAACTCGATATGGATGCTGACGTACGGGAGTACGTTCCCGAATTTCCTGAAAAGAAAAGAGGCGTGGTGACGACTCGACTCTTGACGGCCCACATGGGCGGTGTGCCGCACTACAGTATTATGGATAAGGACGATTCGGAACGTCCACACTACGATAGTGTGATCGATGCTTTGGACGAATTCAAAAAACGCCGTCTTCTTTTCGTACCCGGCGTTAGGACGAAATACACGTCCTACGGTTGGAACTTGATTAGTGCCGTAGTGGAAAGGGCTTCGGGGACACCCTTTCTGGACTTTATGGACGAGGCCGTATTCGACCCGCTGTCTTTAAAGAATACGACTGCAGATAAAATCGAATTGGACCTGTCCCGCCGCACCACGTTTTATGTTTCGGACGATAGCGGAGATATGATTGAAGCGCCGCAAATTGACATTAGTTACAAATGGGCCGGAGGAGGGTTTCTGTCAACGGTGGAAGATCTCGTCACCTATGGATCAGCGTGGCTTCCCGGAAGTACCTTCCTGAATGAAAAAACGTTGACGGAAGTTTTTACGAATCAAGAAACTGCCGATGGCAAAGACGTTCTCAATGGGATTGGTTGGCGAATCCAAAAGGATCCGGATGGAAAGACCATATACCATCATGGCGGGGCTATCACGGGCGGTAGGGCATTCATTTTTATTCAGCCCGAAGACGGAATCGTCGTGGCCCTTCTCGCCAATAGGTTGGCCTCTAAAAACCTGGACCTTCAAGAGGCCTATGACATTGCGAAATTATTTGTCGATTAGATGATGGTACGAAATTTGGGTGGCACCCCTTTCATGGAAACGTCGGCCCATTTCCATTCGAGAATTCATTTCTTTATGCTGATTGCTCAATTCAATGAGGAGTCAGTCATGTCAGATAGTTCTGCCGCGCCGTTGGCCGGAATCAAGGTGTTGGATTTTTCGAGTTTTATTGCCGGCTGCTATTCCGCATTGTTATTGGGGGATTTGGGGGCGGATATTATCAAAGTGGAGCCTCAGTATGGAGACGGCGCGCGGTTTTGGGGCCCCTTTTTGGAGGGAGAAAGTCGTTTTTTTCAGGCGTGGAATCGGAACAAACGCAGCATCGCGATTGATCTGGTTTCGGATGAAGGCAAGAAAATCGTGCGTGACATGGTCGCCGACGCGGATGTGATCGTGGAAAATTTTCGACCGGGAATTACAAAAAAACTGGGCATCGATTACGACACGGTAAAGGCAGTAAAGTCGAATATTATTTATTGTTCAATTACGGGATTCGGCGAGAAAGGTCCATTCGGTGAGCGGCCGGCGTATGACCCCATTCTTCAGTCGATGTGCGGTGCTGCTCGGGCGAACGAGCGTTTTGCGGGTAAGCCGTGCATTTCTTCCGTAGCCATGTCGGATTTTGGAGCGGGATTGTTGGGTAGCAACGCGGTGTTGGCCGCGTTGTTTCACCGGGAGCGGACGGGCAAAGGTCAGCGTGTGACGACTTCTCTTCTTCAGGCGGCCATGGCCATGAACGCCCACAATTTTGTGAAGGCAAAAAACGTGGAAGAAGAACCACCCTTCGGGATTTTTCCGTATCGCTTGTTCGAATCGAAAGACGATTTGATTTTTATCGCGGGACCTACGGATAAATTCTGGGGCATTCTTTGTGAAACGATTGGGGCCCCTGAATTAATTACTAATCCCAAATACAAAACCAATCCTGATCGCGTGGAGCATGGCGATGAACTGATAGAAATCTTGCAACCTTTCTTTCTCCAAAAAACGACGGCTGAATGGTGGGATTTATTGGCCGGCAAAGGTTTTCCATGCGCACCGGTCATGACTTACGAAGAGTTCTTCGACCTACCTCAGGTTGAGGCGATGGACATGCGAGCGACGGTTGATCACTCGAAGATTGGGCCGATTGATTTGGGAGGTGTCCCCATTCATATGGAAGGATCACCCGGTTCAGTTCGAGAGGCGGCCCCAATGTTGGGTCAGCATTCTAAAGAAGTATTGGAGGAACTTGGCTATAATTCGACCCGAATTGATACTCTCGTCGCACAAGGCATTGTAAAAGCCTAACGAATATTGAAAATCTCCATTAAAACTGAAAAATATTCAAATTTTAGCGAATACATTATTAATTCACATATGAACTTTTCTGCGGATTTGGTGTATTATTATCTGAAACCTGTTAAAGGAAGGGTCCGTCTGACCCTATGCAGGTAATTCCCCTACCCAATATTTGGGGATTTTGTTGAATATCGAACGGGAGAACAAAAATGAAACGAATCGCAAAATTGACCGTTGCAGCATTAATTGTTGCGACACCAGCCATGGCCAATAGTGTAGCCAAGCCTACCTATACCAAAGACGTGGCACCAATTTTGAACGAAAATTGTGTGAATTGTCATCGACCAGGCCAGATCGGACCGATGTCATTGTTGAGTTATAAAGAGACTCGTCCCTGGGCAAAAGCAATTGCGAAGAACGTAGCCGAGAAGACGATGCCGCCATGGCATGCGGATGAAGGCATTGGTCATTTTTCCAATATTCGTTCTTTGGAACAAGATCAAATTGATACCATCGTAAACTGGGTAGAGCAGGGCGCGAAGCAAGGTAACAAAAAAGATTTACCAGAAGTCCCCTCATTTAATGAAGACGGTTGGACACTCGGTGAGCCGGATTACGTCATCGAATTCGATGCCTATAACGTACCTGGCAACGGCCCTGATTTGTTTCACGATCATTTTGTAAAGACTGATTTAGATGAAGACAAATGGATAACTAAAGTTGAAGTGATTCCTGGTAGTACTGAAGTCTTGCACCATGTTATTTTGTGGCAAGATGCCAACGGTGGTGGTGGAACCGGAGGTTGGGTCGGTGCCTGGGCCGCTGGCGGTGAGCCGTTTCAATTTCCTGCGAAGACGGGTCGTGAACTGAAGAAAGGCGCCACGATTCGCGGAGACATGCACTATCACCCTTCTGATTCTGATCACGTAGATGCCACGAAAGTGGGATTCCATTTTGCGGATACCAACGACATCGAAAAAGAACTCATCAACCTTTGGGTGATGAATGTCGAGTTTTCGATTCCGGCTGGTGACGGCAACCACGAAGTTCGTTCGACCTTCGCTTTCCCGCAGGACAGTGTGATTACGTCGTTGACTCCTCACATGCACTACCGTGGTAAAGACTTTGACTTCACGGCTGTTTATCCAGACGGTACCAGCGAAAAGTTGCTGCAGGTCAGCAAGTATGATTTCAACTGGCAGACGACGTATGAATTGACCGAGCAACTCCACGTACCCAAAGGAACGCGGATTGATTGTGTCGCTCACTTCGATAATTCGACTGACAATATGGACAATCCCGATCCGACCAAAGATATTCAATTTGGACCGGAATCTTATGACGAAATGATGATCGGGTTTATCGATTATTATGTTAAAGAAGGCGTTCGTCCACCGGCTAAAACCAGTCCAATTACGCCGAGACTTGCCGACTTGAAAAGCAAATATCCTGGCGAAGTGTTCCGTGTGATGGTTCCGTTGAATCCTGCTGAAGGCCCGACGTTGACGGCTATGCACCTCCCTAAAGCCGGTGACGGTGGTTGGCACGTGCCGATGGGCGCTATTGCGGTCAAAGCGCCGATTCACGACATCGTATGGAGTGATAATGATTTCGAAGCTATTCTTTCGATTCCTGGACAAGGGGATAGTACGTTGCAAGGATCTTTTGATTCGGTATCCGGAATGCTCAAAATAAATATGAAACAAGGCGACGGACCGGCATTGCCGTTGCTTGGAATCATGGCAAAATAAATATCAGCCCCGACATTACTGCATTTGGCGGATTCGTTACACAGTAGCGAATCCGCTTTTTGTTTTATTGCCAGACTCTAGGTTTTCGCGTAGGGATTTTTTGTCACGGAAGCCTCCCTGCCGCTGGCCAGTTCGTATCCGTTACCTGAATACGGATTCGAATCTTGAAAAATATCCATTGCTTTCAAACCATGATCTGGGTATCGTCTAGTTAATCGATTAAATACTTTGGGTTTAATGATTTAAGGATTAATTACCACAAATGTCAATAAAAGATGAGATGAATCTGAACCGCGATTTTGGGATGCGTGGTGAAGAAACCATGGTCAATATTATCTATACGACTGAGACCTGGAAGAAGTTGAGCAATGGAATTTACAAGCAGTTCGAAATCACGCCTGCCCAATACAACGTTCTGGCGTTGATTTTCTGGCAGAGTGAAGCTGGGGTTGGACTGACGCAGGCGGAGATCAGTGAAATGATGTTGGTGAAGCCGGCGAATACAACTCCTTTGGTAGACCGAATGGAGAAGCTGGGCTTGGTGAAACGGAGTCCAGTACCGGAAGATCGGCGTTATTGGCGCGTGTCGTTGTTACCCAAGGGCGAATCGACCTTTAAGGCAGCTCATAAAATCTGGTTTGAGCGAATCCAGCACGTATTGGGACCGCTGAGCGACGAGGAACTCGATACGATTATTCGATTGATGGAAGGTATTCGTGGGCGTACCAATAGTTTTGAAAAGAACGGGTGATTCGTGAATCAGTCTTTTATACAACAAGCCAAGTAATTGCGATTCCGATGAGGAAGAGGACGGCGCACCCAATGATGTATTTGGCAGTTTGTGAATTCATTCGTATTACCCCTGATAAAGCATTGATTAACCACGAGGTTACCTAGTACTCGTGTAATGTAAGTATACCTTAAAAATCTCCTTTTGAAAACCGAATACCCCATAAATCGTGATATTTCAATAAATTCAATTAATCGGTTGGTAAATCTGGAGTCGTTTGATCGATATCGGTTTACCTTAGACGGGTTCGTGCCAACGAATGCCTGCGGCGACATTTTGCTTATTCCAGAAAGTCCGTGCCCAGCCAGGGCGTAGATCCGAAGCGGATACCGAGAAAACATTCTCAGTCCAGGCGTTGAGTGCCTGCTCTCCAATTTTGAAAGCTTCTTTTGACGTAGGCGGATCGTCTATCCATTGCTGTTGGAGCGCATCACGTTCTTCGATGAACAAGGGGCGATACCGTTTGGGATTTTCCAATACTTTTCGATGAAAGTTTTCGTGGTGCCACCATAAGGAGTCGTCGGACGTATCTCCGGCTTTGGCCAAATTCACGGGTTCGCGCACGGATACCGGTTTGAAGAGACTCACGCAAGGTGCGGCGGTTCCTGTGGCCCAATGCGAAATCGCGTCCGGGGAAAGGTGGGAAATCCAGGAAGCTGTTGTCTGCGAATTGACGGTTTCTCCGCCGGCGTGCATGCAGGGAGCGGCCATGGCGCCGTTCATTTTTTTGTAATTCGGATGTTCGTCGTTGGATCCATGGTCCTGGAGCGTTTGCATGAATCCGAAAACGCTATCGCTTACGCGCGCCAACTCCTGCGTCCGGGATTGGCGAAGCGTGCATTCATTAATCTTGCTGACTTTCACATCCGAGTGTTTTGTCGCGAATGCGGGAATGGTGAGTCCGTTGGAAATGGAACGGGCCCCACGCACCTCTTCGACAGCCCATTCCCGACCGGCCGTTTCCAGTACGTAGGCCGACGTTGGATCGGCAATGATAAAACTATTGTGGTATTGAAACTTAGGGTCGAAAAAGCTGCACGGACCGCCTTGACCGTGTCGTTCCAGTAGGGATGTGATGACTTCGACGGCTTCCGATGCGGTAGCGGCTCGTTCCAAGCCCAGTCGCAAGAGGTCCATTCCGATGAGGCCCGGTGTTTTTTCGTATCCAGCAGTCGTAAAGACCGCTTCGTTGCCGATGGTGACACCGTGTTCATTCGTTCCAATTTCCGCTCCCCACATCCAAAAGGGCTGGCTGAGCAGGACGGCGTGGGTAGATGCTACGTCGGGGATATTGATGTGAGTACACGCGACCGTGGTGTCCCCGCCGATTGATTTACTTGGGATCCATACGAGATTTTGCCCTTCATTGACATCCCTGTCTGAATTCTTGGCGAACCAAACGCTGTCTTCTGTTACTTTGACTATTGTGTCGCACATGAATCTATCTTATCTGGAAAACATTTGAAGCTTCCAACTGGAGGTCGGAATCGTATCGATCCATCGTGGAACTTCAGGGGTGGTACGGGTATAGTGTGAAGGATTCTTTGGTGAGTGAATGATTAAGGGGAGAACTCCATGATGGGTGAATGGAAATGGGCTCGTTGGACGGTATGTGGCCTGATGCTAAGCGTATCAAGTGGCTGGGCTTACGAGTATGATACGGACGATTCGACTCAGGGTGCTGGTCCGGATGCGGCGTGGCGGGTTGAGGCTCGCTGGGATCAGGTAGACGAGATTTCGACCAAGGATATTCACCACTACACTACGGATCCCCGTTACATTTCGCCGATGGTGAGCTATGTGCCGGAAGACGCGAACGTGCCGTCGCCGCGGGATGTGTTGGGATACACGGTTGGGACGGAAGGAATACTGACGCGTCCGGACGACGAGATTAAGTACTTTGAAGCTCTAGCCGCGGCGTCTCCCCACGTGTCATTGCAAATCATGGGACCGACGGAAGAAGGTCGTAACATGCATTTGGTTGTCGTGACGGACGCGGGCAATCAGGCGCAACTTGATCAGATGAGAGCCTACACGGCTGCGCTTGCGGATCCTCGAAAGACGACGGCGAAAGAAGCGGCCGATATTATCCAAAAAGCGAAACCGATCATGCACATCACGGCGGGTCTCCATTCGCCCGAAACAGGTCCTCCGGAAATGGTGATGGAACTGGCGTATCGCCTTGCGGTTTCCAAGCATCCCGATATCGAAAAGATTCGGAAGAACGTTATTCTACTCATTACGCCTGTCACGGATGTAGACGGACGTGCGAAGGTAGTGGATTGGTACTATCGGTACTTGAAGGAATACGATTCACGAGAATACATGCCTTCCATGTCGCCGCCTTATTGGGGCAAGTACACCTACCACGACAATAATCGAGACGGACTTCAGATGTCGCAACTGCTGACCCAGAATTATATGAAAGCCTTTTTGGATTGGCATCCCGTGTACTCGATCGATTTGCATGAATCCGTTCCTTTGATGTACGTGTCGGGCGGAACGGGGCCGTATAATCCGACGATTGATCCATTGACGGTAACGGAATGGCAGTGGGCGGCCTCGTATGAAATGACTGAGCTTCAGAAACACAATATGCCGGGCGTTTGGACATGGGGTTTCTATACGGGGTGGAATCCAAGTTACTTACTTTGGATTACGAACAATCACAATTCGATGGGCCGGTTCTACGAAACGTTTGGAAACCTTTCAGCGAAAACGATGGAGCGCGATTTGACGACGCGCAAATTTGTCGGGAAAGCGGTTACCGAGAAGGCGTGGTATCGAGCCGATCCGCCTGATGAAAAAGTTATGTGGTCGTTGCGAAACAATACCAATTACATGCAATCAGGCGTTCTTGCATCGCTGAAGCTGACATCGAACAATGGTGCCATGCTGCTGGATAATTTTTATCGAAAAGGCATCAACGGTATCAATGCTGGTAAAAAGGAAGGCGGCGCTTATGCGTGGGTCATTCCAACGGACCAGCCCGGCAAGTCCCGATTGGCGTATCTGATTAATCAACTGCGGAAACACGCGATCGAGGTGCACCGCGCGACCGAAGATTTCGAGACTGAGGAAGGTCAATTCAAGACTGGGGACTTTGTGGTTCGTTTGGACCAACCTTATGGCCGTCACGCGACCAATCTTTTGAATGATCAGTTGTTTCCAAAAGACGCCGAGCATCGACCGTATGATGATGTGTCCTGGACGTTCGGACGCCACTATAAAGTAAACACTACGAAGATAGAAGATGCATCAATTCAATCGCTCAGCGGGTTGACGATGGTAACGGAGCCCGTTTCGTTTCCAGGAACGGTGGGCGGTTCGGATCCCGTCGCGTATGCGGTGAAACACGATGGTTCCAATACCCTGCTCAGCGCACGTTTTCAACTTCGAAAGTACAAGGTTTCTGCGGCAAAGGAATCGTTCGAGGCAGACGGTGAAACATTCCCCGCCGGTAGCTGGATTATTCCTCACAAGCGGGGCTTGAAGGGACTGCTGAGTCAGATCGCTTCCGATCATATGATCAGTTTTGACGCGTTGAGTTCTATACCGGAGGTAGCGACGCAGGAACTGGACTTACCGCGAATTGCGTTGTATCACAATTGGGTGAGTACGCAGAACGACGGTTGGGTACGATTCAGTCTGGAGGACGCGGGAATACCGTACGATTATATTGCTGACTATACGGTGCGTACGGCAAACCTTCGCGGCAAATATGACGTCATCATTATGGCCCACCAGGGAGGAGCTTCTTCCAAGGCGATGTTGATTGGGCGGGATTCCAAATTCGGACCTCAATCCTACGTGCCGTCGGAAGAATTTCCAAGCCATGGTTTCGTGGATAACGCGCGGGACATCACCGGAGGGTTGGGGTTCCAAGGTCTTCAAAACTTGGAAACGTTTTTAAGCAAAGGTGGAACACTTCTAATGCTGGGCTCTTCTGGAAGGCTGGCGACTGATTTCGGATTGGTCCGCAACGTGAATACTTCCCGTGGACGTGTAGATACTCCGGGGTCTTCCATTCAAACGAAAATTCTTCGGACCGATCATCCTATCGGTTATGGCTACGACGAAGTGACCCATGTTTTTCGGACGAATGGTCCGATCTATTCCGTGCCAAAACGATTCGACCATTGGGTGGTGATGCAATACGGTACGAAACCTATCCGGGATGACGAAGAAGACGAGGAAAAAGAAACCACTGAGGAAACACCGGATGACGAATCGACCGAGAATTCTGACGGCGAAAAATCGGATGAGAAATCGAAAAAACCCGCCGGAAAATTCTTGTTGAGTGGATATGTGGATAATCAGGCGTCGCTGGAAAAGCAGGCAGCCATTCTCGATATCCCGCGGAATGACGGGGGGCGGGTTGTGTTGTACAGCTTTAATCCAATGCATCGCCATCTGAATCACGGTGATCACAATTTCGTCTTCAATGCGTTGCTTTATTGGAATGACTATCCGGAACCTGAGCCGAAAGATCACGAAGGGTTGGCGAAAGACTAATTCTCGATCGCAGAGGACTCCATGAGTTTTTCGGTTCAATTTGAAGATATTGAGGATGCGGCTCGTCGAATCAAGCCCTATGCCCATCGGACACCGGTCCTGACCTGTTCGGAGTTGAATGACCGTTGCGGCGCCGAGCTTTTTTTCAAATGCGAGAATTTTCAAAAGATCGGCGCGTTCAAGTTTCGGGGCGCCACCAACGCCGTTTTTTCTTTGAGTGATGAGGAAGCGGAAAGGGGGGTGGTGACGCACTCCTCGGGGAATCATGCTCAAGCATTGGCGTTAGCGGCTCGGACCCGGGGTATTCCGGCGTATATTGTGATGCCCGATAATGCTCCTCAAATAAAAAAAGATGCGGTGGCCGGCTACGGCGCGGAGATTACGTATTGCCCGCCTACACAAAAGGACCGCGAATCTAGTTGTACTGCGCTCATGGAAAGAACGGGCGCGGAAATGATTCATCCCTATAACGATGCGCGCGTCATCGCCGGGCAAGGAACGGCGGCTAAGGAACTCATGGAGGACGTGCCCGGTCTGGACATGGTCATGACGCCTGTTGGCGGGGGCGGCTTACTGAGCGGTACGGCATTGTCAGTGAAGGCGATGTCTCCCGATACGCGCGTCATTGCAGCGGAACCCGCAGGGGCAGATGATGCATATCGATCGATAAAGGCGGGTCATATTCTTCCGTCCGAAAATCCCTCGACGATCGCGGATGGATTGCTGACGTCGTTGGGAGATCTCACATTCCCTATTATCCGGGAATTGGTGGATGAGATTATTTTGGTGGATGAGGTGGCTATCGTGTCGGCCATGCACCTTGTCTGGGAACGAATGAAGGTTGTCATTGAGCCTTCGGCAGCGGTGCCATTGGCGGTTTTATTGGAGAAGAACCTTCCGGTTGACGGTCTCAAAATTGGCGTTGTTTTTTCGGGTGGTAACGTCGATCTGTCGCGATTGCCGTTTTAGACTTGGCACAAACTCATATTGCTATGATATTCTATATCAAGACGAATTAACGGGGATGTCGAATCATGTCATCAGCTCCAGCATGCTCGGTCTGCAACGAGCACAACGCAGTTACCAGTTGTAAAGAATGTAAATCCCTTGCTTGCGGCCATTGTTCACGAGGCTGTCAAGTTTGCGGCCAGTCGTTGTGTCGCCATCACATCAAACTCACATCAAAAGGGTATGTGCTTTGTAAGGCCTGCCGTGCGGATCGACGGGAACGCAAAAAAGCACAAAAAGCTCGCCAGGATGCTGTGGCAGAACAGAAAAGCCAGCCGTCGCAGCCTGCGTCTTCGAGTTTTGAATCATTGACCTTAGGAGATCGTTCGTTTGCTCCGACCAAGGAGGAAGTGCCTCAGGTGGGTGGGATCCAGGATTCAGCTGGAATGAGTTTCGAAGATTTGGCCGACGGTCCGAGTCCTTTGAGTGCCGGAAAGTCTGAGGTGGAATTGAATGCTGAAGCCGGTTTTCTGGATGAAGCTGATTTCGCCGACATGGATCCGATGGAACGGGAACGACTGAAAAAGCTGGGGCGTGTTGAAGCTGAGGTGAGCGCAACGGGACGTCTTGAGTTGCCGCCAATGGATGAACGAAAGCCCATTTTGAGTTCGAGCGGATACCAGCCGCCTTCGCGGGCCCGCTACATAGCCGCCTTCGCTTTTTGTGGAATTGGAATGTTTTACTTCTGGTCGGTCAATGAAGACCTGCGTGAATTAATGGTCCCATGGAAGAATACTGCGGTCGAATATAATTCCAATCAAACGGCTGTCATTCAGGATACCAACGCATTGAGAGACAGTTCGAATATCAATAGTTTGGTCGTGTTTAGCCAAGCCCCGATGTTTTTCGTCGCATGGGCAATTTTTCTCGCGTATGTCGGGGGAATGTTGGCTCTCGTGATATCCGTCATCCGTTCGTGGTGGTGGAGCTACAACGCGAAAATTGGTGAAGAAGCGTTGAAGGAAATGGAAACCGCCGATAAGAACGAATTACTAAATTGATTCTCTGAACGTGTGAGTATTGAAAATTTATGGCTGGCCAAACTGAAAATCCTTATCTTGAAGACGACGTAGAAACTACACCCTCGGTTTCGTCTATTTCCCGTCAATTCTTGATCCTGTCGGTTTTGATTGCGGTTCTTTTGTTTCAGGTGATGTTTTCCACGCGGACAATCTGGGGCCAGGTGTGGGAACGAAATGGGCAAATAGCGTTTGAACAACGGGATTGGCAAGAGGCTCGACGATACTATTTGTTTTCTGCGGGATTGAATCCGGGAAATCATCGTGCGCTCTATGATCTGGGGTTGGCGAGTCGGAACATGGGTGACCCTGCGTTGGCGTTTCAGGCGCAGCAATATGCCGTCAAACTTTCTCCGTATTACTCTCCGTCGTTAGTCGAGTTAGCCGAGTTGTATATTCAGCAAGAGCGTTGGGGAAAAGCGACGGCACATCTTGACCGCGCCGAGCAGATCACACCAGCTTATTGGAAAGTGTATTACGCACGTGGCGAGATCGCGATGCGGCAGGGTGATTTAGAAGGCGCTGCGGCAGCCTATGAAAAAGCGGTTACTGTAGCCGCGCAACCTGTGATGGCCGTTCATGCATCGTTGGGGAACACGTATTATCAATTGGAACACTGGAAGCTGGCGTTGGCGGCGATTGACGATTCGATTGCACTGAACAAGAATATTCCCCAGTATCATGTGTTACGTGGTGAAATCCTCGTCAAAATGAACAAGCGCGCCGGTGCGAAGAAATCCTGGGAATGGGCGTCCTATTTGTATTCTGTTCCACCTTTCGATCTGGGCGAACAAAACATGCTCGAGAGTGAGGCATTGGCGCGACGCCTTGACGAGTTGAATCAATAATCGTACTTTTCGAATTCTTGCCCACAGTAGA
>Ga0315336_1001084_pt1 | contig 58885 bp, 43 predicted proteins | sample ASW5metaG_FD_204512 | JGI IMG/M metagenome (GOLD analysis project Ga0315336, IMG submission 204512) | Ammonia-oxidizing marine archaeal communities from Monterey Bay, California, United States - ASW #5 | ecosystem: Environmental > Aquatic > Marine > Intertidal zone | place: USA: California...
ACCTGGAAGCACTAGATGCAGGAAAAACCCAGTGGTAATAAATGTCAACGTAATCCACTTCATATTAATCTCCTCTGACTGACAGATTATACCAGCGCGGCAGGACTTCCAATGCAACGCCAAGCTGCTTCTTCTTTCAGCTCACTATTTTACTATTGCAAGCGTAGGTAGATTACTAAAGTTAAGCTTAAGTCTTACAGAAAGGATAAAGGCCACAGATGATATACACAAGCCCCCAAACGACGCGCCAAACCCTCTCTAGGCCTTCCTGTAATGCCATTCGCACATCTTACGACGCTGGGTAGATTTCTAGCGTTAACTAGACCTTCAGTCCACGCCTGCGTTCAGCAGAGGCTAATGCAGAAAGTGGCGTACAAGTGTCGTACACCAACACTGGCCCAAGAAGACAGAAACACGAGAGTGACGCTAACTCTCTGTTAAACTAATGGTTAACCATACAGGTGCCTGTAGCTCAGCTGGACAGAGCACCGGCCTTCGAAGCAAAATCAGTTAATTGCAAACATTTCGCTATAATTATGGGCTGTTTTTGCATCGCCACCGTTCAAGGTTTGGGGGTTAGAAATGGCTGAAAGTCTTTATACGACACGGAACGTGTTATCTGCTGTCAGGAAGTTAATTTTGATCGTTTTCGTGATTGGCTTGTTCGGCACTGGCGGGGAGTTGCTGCTGATAGGTCATACCGATGGCTATCAGCAGTGGATTCCAATCGTCTTAATGGCTTTTAGTGTAGCAGTGCTTTTCATCCATTGGATTTTTTTTAAACCTCTAACTGTTCGTCTGTTTCAGTTGACAATGGTTATGTTTGTGCTCAGTAGCCTTGCAGGGATATGGCTTCACTATCAGGGAAATCTTGAGTTTGAGCTTGAAATGTATCCTGCTTCGAATGGTTTTGAACTTTTTAAACAGTCCGTTTCAGGGGCTTCACCAACGCTTGCACCAGGGGCAATGCTTCAACTTGGCTTGTTAGGCCTCGTATACAGCTACCGGCATCCGTTAAATAACTAGTTGTATTTTCTGGTGCTCGATAAGAAAGTGAGAGAATGATGATAAAAAATATAATCAGAGCGACTGCCGTCTTTTCTGTAGTTTTGATGGTTTGGCTAATTATCGGGAAGACGACTCATATAATTGGTCAAGTTGGAGACAGCAGCGGACTTGTTAATCCAAATCTTGCCGGTGAAGAAGAATTACATGCCCTACCCCACCTGACAGATAAATTGGTACAGGAATTACTAGATCATCGTCCATTTCTAAGCATGACAGAGCTCAACAATCATCTAAGTCAATCTTTAGAAGGGGGGCAACTTGAAGAGCTGTACGAACGTTTCTTTGTACCCATTAATTTAAATACAGCCAGTAGGAACGAAATCCTTCTTGTGCCGGGGGTGGGAGACCGTCTTGCACATGAATTTGAGGAGTACCGCCCCTATCGTGCGATAAGACAATTTCGTCGGGAGATCGGTAAATACGTTGACTCCAATGAAGTCCAACTCTTAGAACGTCACGTGTTTGTTCCGATTAATATTAACTCCGCAAGCGACGAAGACCTCTTAAGTATTCCAGGTGTCGGCCAGCGAATGCTTCACGAGTTCAAAGAATATCGCCCCTACCGTGGCATTGCCGAGTTTAGGCGAGAGATAGGTAAGTATGTCGACAGCAAAGAAATCAAACGATTAGAACGTTATATTATTGTGGAATAATTGAATGATCATCTAAGGCTATAAGAAGGTGTCACGCCCCATAGGTACATTGGTCTGCGTCTTGACGATCCTTCGCCGAGAAGCCGGATTTCGTTTGTTAGAAGCTGGCGTGCCGTTGTATCACATCAAACAACTGGTTGGTCATTCCAATATTTCTTAAAGCGATACGTACTTAAACGCAGGTACTGTAGACCTTCGTAAAAGCATGCTTTTAGCAGAGATTAATGCACAACCGCCTGCAAACTAATCAGCAGCCAATGAGACAGAGAAAAGGAGCGCACGCTAACTCGTCTGTTAAACTAGTCGTTAACCACACAGGCGCCCGTAGCTCAGCTGGATAGAGCATCGGCCTTCTAAGCCGAGGGTCGCAGGTTCGAATCCTGCCGGGCGCGCCAGTTTAACGATGAAAGAGTTAACCTGTTATAAATAGAGTCAGTTTTCTTAGGAATTACAAATGACAAGCCATTTTAAACAAATTACGCGAAGTGCATACCGAACTAGTTGGATCCTCTTCTGCCTGATCATCGGACCTATGGTTGCGTTTGATTTGCACGCAGAACAACAAGCCCGCACCGTCAACGACGGTGTGTACAGCGAAACTCAAGCAGAGCGTGGACAAATACTCTACGACGCACAATGTGCTTCTTGCCACGGAATAGATCTGGGTGGAGTCTCAGCGCCGGCACTAACAGGAGCTGAGTTTTCTGAATTTTGGAACAACAGAACATTATCGGATCTTCTAAACAAGATTCAACTCTCCATGCCTCAAACCTCCCCAGGTTCACTGACACTAACGCAATCTGCAGATCTCGTCAGCTATATGTTACAGGTGGGTAAATATCCTACTGGCCAGGAGGACCTAACAAGCGAGAGCTCTTTCTTAAAAACGACACTCTTTGTAAAATCTGACACAACCTCGGCCGGCACTGTCAGTGGACGGTGTATTAACGAATCATGTGTCGGACGATTCTCTATACCAACTGGTCCGAGCACTTACGTGCAGCTTCCAGACAGCCCCTCTGTATTCGATAGCGCCGCACACCGTCTTCGCGTCGTCACCGTCGCCGATGGATTATCGCGTCCATGGTCCCTGGCGTTTCTTCCCGACGGCAACATCTTGGTTACTGAACGTACAGGCCGGCTTCGAATTGTTCGTAACGGTGTTTTAGACCCACAACCGATCGCTGGAGTTCCGGATGTGCTTTCTCGACCGTATATGGGGCTAATGGATGTTCATCTTCATCCAAAATTCTCTGACAATAAACTGGTTTATTTAACCTATACCAAACCCGGTCCGGACGGGAGTGCAGCAACTACTCTGGCGCGTGGCCGGTTCGACGGTAATGCTCTGCAGAATGTACAGGATATCTTCCAGGTAGACGCGTGGACCGATGCACGTTCAGCCTTGACACTTGGAGCTCGGATCGCATTTGACCGTAACGGCATACTGTATATGTCAGTTGCGTCTTCAACAGATGATTGGAACCACGCACAAGACCCTGGAAGCCATCTAGGCAAAGTACTTCGACTCCATGACGACGGGACGGTTCCACCAGACAACCCTTTCATAGGACAAGATGAATACAAACCTGAAATCTATACACTTGGGCATCGCAATCCACTAGGACTTGCGATCGATCCGGAAACTGGCCTAATCCTTCAGAACGAACATGGACCGCAAGGAGGAGATGAAGTTAATGTGCTTCAGCCCGGACGAAACTACGGTTGGCCTCTCGTTTCTGAAGGCCGAAGCTACGGTGGAGAATCGTGGACACCACACGTGAACATGTTGGATATGGAGTCGCCTCTCATGATTTGGGCACCATCAATCGGCCCATCTGGAATGACTTTCTATACTGGAGACAAATTCCCACAATGGAAAGGGAATGTATTCGTCGGCTCACTTTCATACGCTCACCTCGAACGTATTGTGTTAAATGAAAATGCCGAACCAACAAATAGAGAATGGCTACTACTGGATCTCAAACAGAGAATCCGAGATGTTCGACAGGGACCCGATGGGTTGTTGTACGTTGTGACTGATGCAAGTTACGGAGCTCTCCTAAGAATTGAACCGGTCGAGTAAAACAGTCGAAACCCTGTCGAGTGCTCTAGACTCTAGGGCTTTAAAATGCGCTTCGCTCGAACATCGAAACTATGGAACACACCGAGCTGCTTTGTTGGATGGGTCGCCTTGAACCCCTCCAGGTTTATCCCGATATACGATATGGCAGTTGAAACACGAGTCGGCTAGTTGATTGGTTGCTTCGCTCACGGCATCTTGATTTCTAGACTGCGATGCTTCATACGCCACTTCCCCGGCTTCCACCATTTCAGCCGTAAACTGAATCCAATCGTCACGCTCTACCGGAACAGGTTTGCCATTCTCGCAACGACGTCCAGGCACTAAAAGTAGCGGTGCGGATTCAGCTATAGCCACAGCGGCATAATCAACAAGCTGCCATCGCGAATAGATGCCAGCTCCCCAATCTACCCAAGAAAAGTTTCCAGAAGCATCAGCCTCATAGACATCTTGATCTGCGCCTGGATCATTTGTTTGTACGTTGAAAATAATATTCGAACTAGGAAATAGTATGCCTCGCATCACCTGAGCGAGGTTGCCGAGCGGTTGAGATGCTATTTCACTAGTCGAAGACAATGTAAGTTGATCGAGTCCAGCATTATCAGCACCAAACTCAGTAATGCCAGATGGAAAACTGGATACCCGCAACACATGGGCCACGATGTCACTAGCCTGCTGACGAGTTAACTGCCCAGGAGCATTTTCAGGCATTGTGTTTTGAATTTTATTGAGAAGGTCGACTAACGGACGGCTCTCCCAAACAGCAAGAAAATCGCTTCCTGCTAAAGGCGGGGCAAGGCTACCCTCCAACGTCTCACCGTGACAAATAGCGCATTGGTCTTGATAAATTGCCTGGCCTCGATTGGCCTGTTCCTCGGTGTATACACCGTCCTGTGCTGAACTTGGTTCCTGGGCCTCGATAGCAATGTCACCTAAACCAAAAAATGTAAAAATAGAAAGCAAGGCTATACTCACATAGGAAGAAAAAGGGATGGCAAGAGACAACGCTCGCTTGCCACAACGTTCATAACAGTTGAAGAACTGAACCATTTTTTTACCTCCACAATAAAACAGTTGAACTAAATTTATGACTGGCCAGAAAAATGGCCACCAACCGACTAGAGAACAATAAAACCAGAACCTCTTCCCATCATCACCACTAGAAATTCTCGACAGCAGCCACATGTAGTCGCGTTAACAGATTTTTTGGCTATCATCTCACTAAAGCGGCGCTACCAACTGACGCGAAGCCCGTTGGTCCACGACACGCCGACGTACTCGCCGCCGTCGTTCGCACGGTCTCGAAGGTCGGCGAATTGCAGGCCGCTCTGCAGTTTCAGCTTGTGGCCATAGAAGAAGTAATTGAGGCCCAGGTAGCCTTCACGGTAACGGTCACCTCGATGCGAGACCACGCGTTTCTCGTAGATCGCGAGGCGCACACCATTGGGCAAGTCGCTCGTGATGAGCGTGTAGCGCCCGACCACCTGTAGCTTGTCCGTAAGATTGACGAACGGCATTGCCATGAGGCCGAACAGGTCACCCTGCCCGAGATACCCGGAGGCGTACGATAGATCTCCGCGGGCACCCCAGCGCTCTGCCTCGAACTTGAAGTTGACCGAGCCCACGTGATCCAGCGGGCGCGTGAATGTGTTGTCCGGATCCTCTTGCTGGTAGACGTAATTTCCCATCAGCAGTGCTTCCTTGACACCAAGCGCCTCGCCGAAGTCGTAGCCCACTGCGACGAGCGTGAAAACCCCTGCGTCGAACTCGCCGAACTCTCGATTTTTCGTGCCACCGGAGTAGACACCGCCGTGGTACCTCCAGGTATCTAACTCACCCGACACGCTGACCCCAGGAATGTACTCATAGCCGAACCAGATGTTGTTGCTCAGATTGCTGCGGTCGATGGCGAGGAGCTCCTTGGATGAGGTCGACCCGTCCATCGTGAAGGCTACACCGTGCTTGCCGACCGTCACCTGGAAGACTTTGCTCTTCATCCACTTCACGTATAGGTCGGTGACCCGCAGGTAGAAGGGCTCGGCCTCCTGGGGGTTCACCTCAATCTCGCCGTGCACCAGCCAATTTCGGAACAGGGTCACCTTCGGGCCGAACCGCATCCGCCGGACGTTCCACTCACCGTTGTCACCCTGATCCGCCACAAGGGCATTGTATTCGTGTTGGTAACGACCGCTGAAGAGCACCTGCTGCACGATGGAATTTGAGTCGCTCTCGTACCACTTCGCAAACTGCCAGATCTTGTCGTAGGCGGATCGGTTCACGTTCCTGGCGACCGCGTCGGATTGCGTGACAACGGCGGCGGCCATTGATGCCGCCTTCGGATTGCAGGGAACAAAAGCTCGGTCTAAGTTGAATGGTTTTGGCAGGAAGAAGTTTGTGCAGGTTTGGTTAGTCGAAACTGGAGTACCAACATCAGCACTGACTACTCGAAATTGTAGTTTAGTGTCCTCATTGATATCAGAATCAACCCTAAGTCGAAGACGCATTCTTGCACGATGCCTCTTTGTAGATCCGCTCCTATAAGATCCTTCGTAACGAGAACGAAAATCTCCACTAAACCGCAAACGCTCGTGCCGGGACTTTTCGGCGCTAGAGATGTCTGATTCTTCCTGGCTAGCAGTCTCGTCTAGCTCACCTACAGCCTCGCTACTGGTCGCATCGATCTTTCCATCCTGCATGAAACCTGGCACTAGTGTTGGCCATCCCAAAACTGCCGCTATGACTAGCGTCATCCATACTAAACTACTGCAATGCTTGTTTGAATCTTTATTTATCATGAAGCACAGTACTAATTTTATCATGAGCAACACATTACTAATGACGTATTGCATATATGTTTTGAAAAGGTTAAATTCACGTAAATTAATGCGTTGACTAGATCGTCCTTGTCTAATTTGAGACTAAAAACACTTATTGCACTAAATCGTTGAAATTGTTTCATTGTGCATTTTCATCTTTGTCTGAATCTTTTATAAGGAGTTACAACAATGCGCTTCGTATCGATACGCTTTGCCAAGATTGCGTTAACGGCCATCTTAGTCTTCTCTTTAGGACTTATTGTAAGAGCAACATTAGCAATGAATTCTGCGGAGGATGAATACTCACTCCTTAGAGATGCTATCGACCTACATTTACATATCGATCCAGAAAGACCTGACGCGCTGCGCCCACCTGATTCGATTGAAATTTCAGGAATGAAATACGCACAGGCGCAAGGCATGCGAGGATTCGTCATTAAGAATCATTACGAAACAACTGCGTCAGTGGCATACCTCATCCGCAAAGAAATGCCAGGCATTGAAGCATTCGGGGGCATCACACTCAATCATAATCAGGGTGGAATTAATCTAGCCGTGGTTGAATACATGGCAACTCGAATTAAGGGAAATCCCTTACGTGTGGTGTGGATGCCTACCTACGACGCAGAAAATTGGATACGGAATACCGATATCCCGACGGATCAAAACCCTGATCGCCCATTTGTTAAGGTCGTTCGCAATGGCGAACTGCTACCAGAGGTAAAGCAAATGATTGGTGTAATCGCGAAGCATAATTTAGTGCTCGCAACTGGACACTTGTCCCCGGAAGAGATTTTATTAGTGGTAAAAGAAGGCCGTAGACAAAATGTACAGCATATGATCGTCACACATCCAATGATTGCTGCTATTTCAATGAATGAAACTCAAATGAGAGAAGCAGCGGACCTAGGTGCTTTTCTTGAATTCGATTACAGGGTCCTGTTGGCAGAACCCCATGAAACAGACATGATTCGTGCGATTGGCCCTGAATACGTTGTTATCGATGAATTCTGGACCGCATCTGAAAATGGACAACGTGATTACGGTAACCCAGACGGACTCACGAAGTGGGTTAAGGAAATGAATTCGAGAGGATTTTCAAACGACGAACTTGACATGATGGTTAAAGATAACCCGGCAAAGTTGCTTGGCCTTTCCGCACCTTAATAAGTAAGCAGACCATTCTTGGCAATGATTTTATCCAAGCACTGTCAATGAAGTTCTATGCCGCTATCTTAAAGAACAATATACCGATATATCTTTAATCGACTTCATTGTAATTACTACAATATTATTGTTGGTAATAATTATCTGTGAAAATCTCTATCAAAATATTCACTCTACTCCTACTCGGGTCGATCAGCATTAACACTTCGTGGGCGCAAAATATAAATCAAGAAGACAGACGTACAATCAGAGCCGTTCCTGCTCCAGAGGATTTTGTAGCTGATGGCCATCTCAACGAAAACATTTATACCGAAATCACACCAGCAACTAACTTCATCCAGCAAGAACCTAACGAAGGCGACCCAGCCACTGAACAGACTGATGTGTGGATTCTATTTGACGACCGAAACGTGTATGTGTCTGCACGAATGTGGGATAGCCAACCCGATCGAATAATCGCTAATGAGATGCGCCGAGACGCAGGTATGGATATTTATCAGAACGCAAATTTTTCTGTCACTCTCGACACATTCAATGATCATAGAACTGGTTTCTACTTCATGACTAACCCTCTCGGAGTATTGCGTGATGCTCAAATTATTAACGAAGACCAGTCCAATGCTGAATGGGATCCAATCTGGAACCCTCAAGCCCAACGTTTTGAACAAGGATGGACAGTTGAAATGGAGATTCCATTTAAATCAATACGATATCCAACAGTTGGAGAGCAAGTGTGGGGAGTGCTGCTCAGACGCGTAGTGAGATGGAAAAACGAGATTGCCTTCTTTACACCAATTCCAGCCTCAGTAGGTCCTACAGCAGTTTATCGTATGGAAAATACTGCACGACTTGTTGGAATTATTACCCCAGAAAGTGGAATGGCTCTAGAAATTAAACCATATGGAATTTCTCGTTTAAACACTGACAGACTTGCTACACCGCCACAGTCGAAAGACTTCGATGGTGAGATTGGACTAGACGTTAAGTATGGTGTCACGCAAAGCCTAACGGCTGATTTCACATACAACACTGATTTTGCCCAGGTTGAGAACGATCTACAACAGATTAACCTTACTCGTTTCAGCTTATTCTTTCCTGAAAAGCGAGATTTTTTCTTAGAGGGACAGGGGATTTTCTCGTTCGGTGGAGCCAGTACGGGCCCATATGGAGGCAACAGTGATCAACCTGTTCTGTTCTACAGTCGACAGATCGGCCTTGCTAAGGGCCAAGCAATTCCTATTCATGCAGGGGGAAGACTAACTGGAAAGGTTGGTCCTTATAATGTTGGACTGCTTGACATTCAAACGGCTAAATCTATAACCAACAATATACCCTCTACCAACTTCGGAGTCGTTCGAGTCAAACGAGATATTTTCAAAAAAAGTTCTATAGGCTTCCTGGTAACCAAACGTACGCCTCAAATCGGTCACGGCAGCACAGCGTTTGGAATTGATGCTAACCTCGGCTTTGGTCTAACGACAATCAATTCATACTATGCACAGACCAATAGCAATCGATACTCAGACGACAACGCTAGCTACTACGCCTCCTATGACCACAATGAAGACAACTACGGCCTAGCCGTTAGCCACCTGACCGTTGAATCTAACTTTAACCCTGAAATAGGTTTTCTTCGAAGGACCAACTTTCGAAAAAACGCTGGCACGATTCGGTATAGCCCTCGTCCTGAAAATTTAAGGTCGGTTCGCAAATTTTCCTATGCAGGTAGTGCTGAATACATCACGAACAACACCGGAAGATTGGAATCTCGAAATGTGCAGCTAAGGTTTGGAACAGAATTCAATAATGGAGATCGATTTACCACTAACTACACACGAAAGCACGAATCAATTAACCAACCTTTTTATATTACCCCTGATATAACAATACCAGTAGGAGGTTACTCATTCAGCAATGTAAGTCTGTCATACACACTTGGCACACGGTACCGCGTTCGAGGATCTTTTCGTGGAAGAATAGGTTCTTTCTACAAAGGCACACGCCACGAAATAAACTACACTGACTACATCTACTTAACAAGGAATCTCTTAATAGAACCAACAATCGCACTTAACTGGATCAAGCTTCCCCAAGGTAGTTTCAGAACAGATCTATTTTCTACACGTGCAACGTATATGATTTCACCGCGAGCCAATTTTGGCATGCTCGCCCAGTACAACTCAAGAAACAACACACTGTCGTCGAATGTTCGTTTTCAATGGGAATATATTCCTGGAAGCAATTTGTATGTTGTCTACAGCGATAACAGAAATGCTTTAGCCCTTGAAAGGTTCTCCGAACTACAAAATTGGACATTCGTAATTAAATTAACACGCCTCTTTCGCTATTAACCAACAACTAGCCTAATAACGACAAGGCTCCAACCGTCTGTAATACCAACTTTTGCTAAGCACCTAGCCTGTGGCTTAGAAAACCATATAATTTATTGGAGAAAAATTTCAAACAATAATCTAACCCTATTGGATTTTTTGTCTCACTTTAAAATAACATAGCGAAATATTAATGCGCTCTGTATTCAATTTCGCTTGCTTAAACAAGCACCATATTGCGATAAAACTTTCCTTTATCATATGCCAATAGCTCACGATCTCACGGAGAACTGTTAATGCTAAATCGAAAAAACACAAAAACTTCCACTGTCATTAAATTGGTTTCCGCTATAGCTATAAGTTGGTTAATAGTACAAGTCACATACGGCCAGTCAGAGGATTACTTAGCTTCGAAAACAGCGACGGGAAACCCAGATCTAAATGGAATTTGGCAAGCACTTGGATCGGCGCACTTCGATATCGAAGGTCATGCCGCACGTCCATCTCCCATAGTCACTACTGGTGCACTGGGGGCTGTCCCGGCCGGGCTTAGCGTAGTAATCGGAGGAAAAATACCTTATAAGGATTGGGCACGCGAACAACAACAAGAGAACCTAAATCATTCGGTTAATCTTGACCCTGCAGTAAAGTGCTACATGCCTGGGATCCCTCGAGCAACGTATATGCCTTTTCCATTTCAAATTGTGCAAACTGCTGCTCATATTTTAATTGCCTACGAATTTGCAGGTGCAAGTCGAATAATTTACATGGATCAACCTGAATTTGAAGCTCCAGTAGACGCATGGATGGGTCACTCAACCGGACGCTGGGAAGGAGAGACCCTAATAGTCAGCGTCACAAGTCAAGTTGCTGATACGTGGCTTGACCGTTCTGGAAATTTTCATACAAATGCTATGCTTGTAGAAGAACGGTATACACCAATCAGTCCAAACCATCTAATTTACGAAGCGACTATCGAAGACCCAAATATATACACACGACCTTGGACAATTCGATTGCCTCTATATAGGCGACTCGAAAACAATATGCAACTTTTAGAATTTAAATGCGTGGAGTTTGTCGAAGAACTACTATATGGACATCTTCGTAAAAACTCTGAATAGCACTAACACCAAGAACTTACTTATGGGAAGTGGGTACTTAATGCGACAAGGACACATAATTGCGACAACGGGAATTTGTTTTCTACTTATAAGCATTGTGGTTCCCCTCGAAGCTCATCATGCATTCTCGTCTGAATTTGACTCTAATCAACCAATAAAACTTGAAGGCACAGTCACAAAGGTGGAGTGGATCAATCCTCACGCCTGGATTCATATCGATATTAAAAAAGAAGACGGAACAGTAGAAACTTGGATGATTGAGGGAGGAACTCCAAACGCGCTTTTTCGAAGAGGTTTTTCAAGAAACTCCTTGGAGCTTGGAACAGTGATTTTCGTTGATGGATATCAAGCTAAGGATGGCACACATAAGGCCAACGGACGCGATCTAACCTTCACCGACGGACGGAAGCTTTTTCTTGGTTCGTCTGGCACTGGTGCACCACAAGATGGACGAGATCCAACGGAACGCTAAAAACTAACTTGACAGTGTTTTAAAAAGACGAATATTTAAGTCAATAATCTACACGCGTTGGAGTTGCAGACTATTCTTGTTTATTGAAAATTAGAACTTCGACGTAGGGCTTACCCTCAGTATCTACGCCCTGAGTTAGAAATGTTAGCGTTGTTCCATCATCAGACACTGTACGAGTAATGTGAGAGTTCATATGATCCCCTCTTACCGTAGTCACAATTGACGTAAATGGATCTAGGCGTAACATAGCAACCCTTGTAGAGCTACCAGCAAGCGAATAAAACTGACCATCATATTTACTCTCGTACTCTATAAACGACTCCGCTCCATCAACCCTCCCACCCTGAGTTATATTCTTTAACATATCGCCTTTCCATTCGTAGGATCGAGTAGACGATGCTGATGGACGAGAACCTGGTCTGGGTTGAGATAGTTCGATATTGATAACCCACGTACCTATTAATTTTTCAGTCGCCTGAGCTGGATGCACGTTAATAAACATCATACCTATAAGAATGCTACTGCTGATCAGAACGATATAAAATAGATTTCGCATAGTGGTTCTCCTGGTGGAGTATGTGCAACAACCAGCATGCACACTAAATAAAAAAGCAAGACATGAACAATTTCTAACTGACTATTAGGAAGGAAAATCTAAAAAAGAAAGTCTCTAGCTAATACAAAGTGCCGCATATACTCAATGACTAATCGAATATCCAAACGGTTAGAAGCAGGCATGCGCTCATACCTGTAAGTAAATGGGTTCCTGTCAATATGGGCGTTTCTTCTTAAGATTGAATCTCGCGATTTCCTGTCAACTCGCTTCAGTTAATAGACGCTTAACATCATCAATGGAAGCTTCGTGTTCATCGATCTGGACGCCTTGTTCCCTCATTGCCTGATACAACACAAGAGCAGCTGGAATCATGCGCTGCTCACCTAAAAAAATTGGATGACCATCACGTTGCCGTCCCAAGGCAATCGTTAGTGGTGTCCACGAAAAACCCTTTTTTCCATAACTTTGACCAATAAAGTCTTCTCGCATTATCACCGCATCGAGCTTAGCACCTTTATCAATAAGAAACTCAACCACTGAGACTGCTCCACGACGCGCGGCACCATGCAACGCTGTATGTCCACGCTGATCGGTATAATTTACGTCTGGTTCAACGGAATAAGCGAGCTTTATAGCTTCCAGTGCATCCTCGTGCGTTCCAGTGTCTTCACCTGGAGCGTGAAGCGCTACTCCAGCTGCCACCATGAGTGGCCTCATACCAACTTCATTAGTTATCAAAGGATCTGCACCATAATCTAATAACAAACGCATGAACTGGTGATCAACTCCTTTAGCAGCTAATAGGTACGGAGTCGCACCAATACGAGGCAACTGAGTCCTGTAACCATCAGCCCTCATACCATCTCTCGTAATACGTGCATTCACATCAGCACCCATCTCTAATAATTTTTCAGCTAAACCTAAACTACTTAGACGGCCTGTCTGAACTGGTTGTGGCACATGACCAACGGTTAGCGACCTGGAACGTGCAATTTGATGCAACGGTGCCCAACCAGAAGCAGCTCCATTAGGATCCGCTCCGTGATCTAATAAGTACGATGCCAATTCCCAATGCGCATTAATGATTGCCACAATCAAAGCAGCCGTTCCATCAGGTAGATTGTCGTTAGGATCCGCACCCATATTGAGTAAATTTGTAACCACATCTAGATGACCACCCCGGACTGCAAACATTAAAGGACTAAATTGAATAATAGGACCTTTCGGACTTCGACCAGCACCACCATTGCCTGTTAATTTGAAGCGAAAATCTCGCTCTTCTGATAAAGCAAAAAGATCTGCTCCACCAGCTACTAAGCCCTTAACGGATTCGATATTTCCTGCTGCTGCCGCCCACATTAGTGCAGTCTGTCCACGACGAGGTTCTCGCATATTTGGATCTGCCCCATACGCTAACAACAGCTCTATGATCTCGGTCGTAGCAGTTCGAGATGCTGTCATCAGAACCGACTCCCCGCCCGAATGAACATAATTCACGTTGGCACCAGCATTGAGTAATTTTTCGATAATCAATTTATTGCCACTTTCGCAAGCAAGAACCAACGGAGTAATCCCATAACGATTCGATACATTCACATCAGCACCAGCATCGAGCAATAGATTGACAGTTTCCAAATTGTCATAATTCGAAGCCCAATGCAGTGCTGTGCTTCCATCTATCGAAGGGACATTTACATTAATCTTCTCTGCTATCAAAGCACGCACAGTACCTAGATCCTGCTGCTTGACCGCTTCTAATAAAGGACTTTCGGCACCCATAGCCTGCAGTCCAGACGCTGACATCAGTAAAAACCATAACCCGACACTTATGCACATCTTTCGCATGCCTGTGACCTCCATAGTCTTACTCTGGTATGTCATCCTCTTAAATGAATTCCATAGGAGTTGGAAAGGTTTTTAATTGGCAAGAAGTATGCGAGTTGATCTGAATCATACGAACAATCAACTCTCGTAATTGAAAAAGCCTAAATTAAACGCCAGGTAATCGATCTGTGCTATCTCCGATACTCTCGAGCTCTATTCCAAACTTATCGAGCATACTCAAACCGAGATTCATCATTGGCGGAGGAGTGTCAACCGAGAATGCTAGATGTCTCCCCCCTTGAAGCTTCCCACTGGCACCGCCAGCCAAGAGTAGCGGTAGGTTATGTGGACTATGCACGTTGGCATTTCCCATCCCCGAGCCATACAAAATCATTACTTGATCGAGCAGAGTACCATCACCATCCGGTGTCTCCCGCATCTTCTTAAGAAACCTTGCAAATAGCTGTGCATGGTACGTATTCACTTTAGTCCGCTTAAGTGTTTTTACAGGATCATCCCCATGGTGTGAAATATCATGGTCAGCTTCTGGAACCCCAATCCAAGGATACGTCTGTGCACTCTGTTCTCGACCCAATTGAAAAGAGGCTACTCGTGTAATATCAGCCTGATAGGCCAACGCCAAAAGGTCATACATTAATTCTGCAAACTCAGTATGCGTCGGTGGAATACCAATTGGCTGTTCAATTGGAACCTCGGCCGTTGCATTGTACGATTCAGCCCTCTGAATACGCCTTTCAACCTCTCGCACTGCATCTAAATATTCACTTACTATAGTCTTATCTCTCGGTCCAAGAATACTTGTCAGTTTAGTCAGATCGCCTGTAACTGCATCCAATAAACTCCTATCTTGTCGCATCCGGACCACACGTTCCTCAGCCGTTGAACCATCCCCGAACAACCTTTCAAACAGTACTCGTGGATTGTTTTCCATTGGCAACGGCGTCGTCGATGTTCGCCACGAAAATGTATTTACGTAGGCACAGCTGTAACCATTATCACAATTTCCCACGTTGTAATTAGACTCAAGAGCCATCTCTAATGAGCGAAGCGGCGTATCCGTTCCTAAGACATCTGCCGCATACTGGTCAAGCGTCTTACCGGCTTTAATATCTGGACCTTCGGTCCGTTTTGGTCGAGCACCATTCAACCAAACTGACCCGCACCGTGTATGAGGTCCAGTTCCTAAATCTCTTGCCTCAGCTTCTAGATTAGCTAGACCGCTAACAACTACAACTTGATCTTGATAGGGCGTAAGTGGTTGCAAAATTGTCGGAAAGGTGAAGTTGCTCCCCGCTTCGGTCGGAACCCAGTTAACCATGGCCTGACCGTTCGGCACGTACACGAAACCAATACGCCGCGTGGGTGCTGCTGCCGTTCGACTCATAGCTGTCATTGCCGGAATCATTGCATCAAGCACAGGCAAGGCAACCATCGCGCCTAAACCATTCAAAAAAGTTCTTCTTGGTAACGATTTTTTAGAAATTATCATAAACAGGAAACTCCCTAATTTTTTAGCTTAATGATATTTTCCGACTATTAACCTTAACATCGTATTGCGGAAATCGACAATATGCTGTAAACCGTCACAGTCAGCATTCTAATATAAAACTTGTTTATTTCGAAGAAACAGCACTTTCTAGATCCATCGACTCTGATTGCCGCATCTGAAACGGCGGACTCGAAACTATGCCCATTACCAACTTCGAAAACCGATAATCCGAAGCCGCTGCTTCAGTTGCAATCCGACGGACTGATGGCTGGTCATAATATTCCAAGCCTCGTCCTAACGCATACGTAAGCAACTTCTTTATCATGTTGAGAACGAATCTATCCGGATGAGCCGAGAGAGCACTTCGAAATTCATTAAGAGTTGAAAATTCAGTCCCATCAGGCAGAACCCCAGCCGTATCAATCACAGCAAACGTTTCATCGACATCCCGCCACTGTCCTACTGGGTTGAAATTTTCTAACGCAAAACCTGCCGGATCGATCATTGAGTGACAAGCTGCACAAACCGGGTTCACCCTATGCGCAGCCATCCGTTCCTTCATCGATAACACGGTCTTACTAGCTAGATTCGCCTCTTTAAAAGGAGGCACATTCGCCGGAGGATCTGGCGGAGGGGTTCCTAAAATATTCTCTAAAACCCATGCTCCCCGAATCACTGGTGAAGTACGAATAGCATGTGAGGTTAAAGTCAAAATGCTGCCATGCCCTAACAGTCCCCGACGTCGGTTATCTGGATAAGTAACACGCCTAAACTCCGTGCCTTGAACGTACGGAATTTGATAATGCCTAGCTAAGCGCCCGTTGATAAACGTGTAATCAGCATCCAGCAAATCAATAACTGAGCGATCTTCCCTTACTATGTATTCAACGAATAGTTCAGTCTCCCGCTTGAGAGATTTTTGAAGCAAAGTATCAAAATTAGGAAACAATAACTCAGACGGCTGCAACGCATCCACATGTCGAAGCTTAAGCCACTGACCAAAAAAGTTTTCAACTAGCGCGAATGTGCGTGCGTCCCCTAACATACGATGCACTTGCTGTTCAAGCACTACTGGATCACTTAATTCGCCAAGACTAGCCAATTCAATCAGTTCATCATCTGGAAGACTGCTCCAGAGAAAGAATGACAGTCGTGAAGCCAATTCAAGATCGCTTATTCGATATGGACCATCGATGTTTTCCAAAGGATCATGTTCTATACGAAAAAGAAAATTCGGACTTGTCAACACACGTCTAAGTGCTAACGCAATACCCGCTTCAAAACCACCATCGGATAAACCCTCGTGGAAGAACCCGAGCAATTCTTCCACTTCCAGTGTAGTCACCGGACGACGATATGCTTGACGAACTAATGGTCCTAGAATCTCTTTCGCACACTTCGTTGTGTCTTCAATTCCTTCATTAGTTGGTTGACAACTAAAAATCTTTCTACGACTTGGCGTGTCTCCAAGACCCTCTGGTGCGTACGGCCCAACAATCCGTACATTGTCCACAAATGGTTCTGCTATCTGCATCTGATCTGGATAGTAGCGATAAGGTCGTTCAAACCGCTTCCGCAAACCACCACGCACATATTCAACCGACGGACCCTTAACGAAAGTCACACCAATTTCATGTGGCCCAGCCTCAACAGGCGTGCGAACCTTAAATGCTTCATCCCATTCATACAAATAACCTGGTTTAGCCTCACGAGGTTCAATCTTAAACACCTGACTATCGAGACTGTCAGAAAGATGCACCCGCTTACCGTCTAATAAAATCTCAAGTTCAAATGCTTCCGTAAAACCTCCCGCTGCATCACACTTTAGATCTACCTCCGTTGTACACAACAGCTCAACTTTAATTTCGTAAGTGCCATCCTGCGGAAAATGATGTTTAATCAGCGTGCCTCCACGAGTACCAAATGGCAACCCCTCAACTCTCTCGTACTGAGACTGTTCGCGAGGAATAACATACGTTTTACTTAACCCTTCAATAACTGAATCTCCGATAGCAATTTGTGCTACCTTTGCTGCTGCAGAAAGATACCGCTCCATCACTGACTGGTTCAGCTTTAATACACCAGCGATATTGTCAAAACCGTAGCTCGCATCGTCGGCTGGAAGAAATTCCGTTACGTCAACTTCAAGATCTAGAAGATCACGTATAGCATTCCCATACTCAGCGCGATTGAGTCGATGCATGGTCTCTGTCCGGCCTGGATTCGGAGCAACCTCAGCAGCGCGATCAAGCGCTGTCTCTAACCAAGCAATCAAATTGTCGTATACAGCTACGGCTGGACGTGGTGCTCCAGGAGGGGGCATCATTCCACCACGCAGCTTGACAACCGCTTTTTCCCAAACATGAGCATCCTTGCCCACATCGGTCATGTCTAAAGAATCTAACGAAAGGTTTCCTGCTAGTGTACGTTTGTTATGACAAGTTACACAGTATCGATCAACAACTTCGCGTTGCGACGAATAAGATTCAGTTTGAAATTTAAACTTCTCGCCCGCCCTCGTTGCAGAGCTAAGACCCAGACCAACAACCACGAGTCCAACCAAAAACGAAACTCGCAGAAATTCCTTCATAACTATCTCCATGCTCGACAAGCTTTGGCAAAACTGCTACTGCTCAACAATGTGCCTACGCAATGATCAACCAAAGGCAAGTTTCGATACTACTATTCACATTCTACCCCGACTGTTTTTAGCGATGTAACGTTTAGTCGAGTCTCTTTCGGTTGCCTAATCAGTAGCCCTTCAATCTCAACCTTCTGATCTTTTAATGTCTCAGGTTTAAAAAATGCTACATTCATTAAATGAAAATTTTCTGTACCTAATGATATGACTTCTAGAACCTCTTGACCAACCGGAACAACTCCACTATTCCTTGCGCGAACTGGTTCTGTTCCGTGAGTCACAATCCACTCGGAACCTAAATCCTGCTTTAGGCATCCAATAACCTTTACCAGCGAAAAATTAGGCACAGGCCCTGGACCATCTTTGCCTGTAATCAGAATACCTTTAAGTAAATCCTCGTCGGCGACAAGTTCATTTAAACCAGCCGGGAATCCATTCGCAAAAAGCAAAAAACTTGTCAAATCAACAGACTCTTGACTAGACAGTGTGCCTACTAAATCACCAGGCATCCGGTAATACACATGAAGATAAAGACTGCTTAGACTGTCCTCGAGCCAGTTACGGAGAAACCCGCCGCCAACAAGCGCTGGCCCATCCACACCTCCCAAATCTTCGCGATGACAATGGCCACACTTAAACTCGTAGATATCCTTACCCCGTTCTGCTTGTACAATGGTGTAAACACCATCCCATACAGTTTTAGTTTCTCGATCTTTTTGCTGAGTTGCAAGCAGACTTTGGCTTCCAAATACAAAGAGTCCCGTTACGAATGCTACAGCTTTGAATGCAAGAACTGCATAATTAGTAATCCCAAACAATGTACGGCTCCTAAACATAAAACGCACCGCTTTAATCACGAACTTACCAAATTGAGAGCTTCACTACTATTTGCAAAACTATCAACTTGCATGCCAACTTTTTGCATTAACGAAAGCTGGAGATTAGCCAATGGCGTATTATCCTTAACTTTAAGATGACGATCTGGGTTGATATCAATTCCTGATCCACCCACCACTATCGTAGGTAAATTCAACGCTGTATGAATATCCGGATCCCCCATGCCAGATCCATAAAGAAGCACGGTATTGTCGAGCAATGTCCCGTCTCCATCAGACGTAGACCTTAATTTCTCGACAAGATAGACAAACATCTGAAGATGAAATGCATTTAGCCTAGACAGGCGAACTAATTTCTCCGGGTTGTCCGCATGATGTGATAACGGATGATGTGCGTCAGGAACACCAATCTCAGGATATGCCCGATTACTAGCCTCGCGAGCTAACATAAATGTCGAAACTCTTGTTAGATCTGTCTGATAAGACAGCGCTAGCAGGTCTACCATCAATTTTGTATGTTCCTCATAAGTCGCTGGAATACCCATCGGCTGATCGACAACTGGAAGTTCCTTGTCGATTTGTTTTTCTGCTATTCGGATGCGACGTTCAACATCTCGGATCGCATCAACATATTGCTCAATCTTTACTCGATCTTGGGGTCCCATTCCATTCCGAAAACGACGAAGTTCTTCGTTGACCGAATCTAACACGCTTCGATCCTTTCGGATATCAGCTCGACGCGTAACAACATCTGTGCTATCGCTAGCACCAAATAGCCGTTCAAAAACAGCACGTGGATTGTCTTCGGTTGGAATGGGGGTGGTGTCGTTTAACCACGAAACCGTATTCTGATAGGCGCAGCTATAACCTTGTGCACAAACACCCAAAACGGCATTCGACTCGATACCAAGTGCCATTGACCGAATCTGGGTTTCCTTGCCGAGCTCTCGAGCCAAAACTTGATCAACTGAAATACCAGCACGGATATCAGCACCCTCCGTCCGTCGAGGAAGTGACCCAGTTAACCACGCAGCTTGAGTGCGTGGATGGGGACCACCATCCTTTATATGAGCTTGGTTACTGCTTAACCCAGTAATCACCATGCACCGATCACGAATTGAATCAAGTGGCTGAAGACTTGGTGATAATTCGAGAGCACCCTCAGTTGTCGGTGTCCAGTGCTTCATAGCTGCACCCATCGGTACAAACACTGCTCCAAATCTATACACAGGTTTGATTGCAGCCCGAAGGGAAGCAAACGCGGGAACCATACTGTCGAGTATCGGAAGTGCAATAGTGGAACCAATTCCACGCAGTACCATTCGACGGTTAACATATTTTTTAGTAACGATCATGACTCAGTTCTCCTCATCTGGAACGGTGTGCTCTGAACGATGCTTAGAACTAGCGCTGACCAACGATGATTCATGTTTTTTGATTCCCGAAGGATTGTCCTTACTGCTGGCATATCCTTATATTCAACACCTCGACCTAATGCGTAGGTTAATAACTTTTTTGTTATTGTCGCAACGAACTCTTCACTATGAATTAATAAAGCCTTCTTGAACTCTACCGGATTACTGAACGCCACCCCATTTGGCATAGTGCCAGATGCATCTATCAACGCCCCCGCATCAGTCGTTCGATATTTTCCAACCGCATCAAAATTCTCCAGAGCGAAACCCAAAGGGTCAATTTTTGAATGACACTGAGCACATACCGGGTTTCTCCGATGCTGTTCCATTCGCTCTCTTACCGATTTGGGCTCTTCTCCACCCGTATTCTCCGGAAACGATGGTACATCGGCTGGTGGTGGTGGTGGTGGTGAACCGAGAATATTCTCGAGCAACCATTTCCCCCTAGTAACCGGTGATGTCCGATCCGGATATGCTGTAATCATAAGAACTGAACCCTGACCAAGAAGCCCTGCCCGCTGAGCGTCATCTGATAACGAAACACGTCGAAAATGACTCCCGTACACACCTGACACACCATAGTGTCTCGCTAATCGTTCATTTAAAAACGTTTCTTCGGCAAGCAGTAAGTCTGTTACTGGATTGTCCTCTTGTAGCTGATGCTGAATAAATAACTGCGTTTCACGGCGAAACGCTTCTCGAAGATTCTCATCAAATTCTGGAAAGAGTTTGTGATCTGGCTTGTGGGTAGTGACGTTACGAAGTTGTAACCATTGGCCGAAAAAGTTTTCGACCAATTGTTGAGACCGAGGATCGGCTAACATCCGACGAACCTGCCTCTCAAGCACGTTCGAATCACTCAGTCTTCCTGCCGTTGCCAAATCAAGAAGCTCATCATCAGGAATGCTACTCCAGAGGAAAAACGACAAACGCGAGGCAAGTTCGATATCGCTCAGCTTGTGAAGTGTGCCAGGTGCAGAATTTGGAGGGGCTTCTTCTTTACGAACAAGAAAATACGGTGATACAAGGATACGGAGCAAGCCTGCTTGAATACCGTCTTCAAACGTTCCATGAGAGCGTCCCTCGCGATAGAACTTAAGTAGAGGTTCAAGATCAACGACCTCAATGGGACGCCGATACGCCCGTCGAGCGAGTTTTGAGAAGATCGTATACGCACAAGCTTCCTCTTCTGCTGTGCTCGTAGGGTAACAAACAAAAACCTGTTGACGACTAGGACTTCCCTTAGACACGGCAGCATCGAACGGCCCAGTAATTTCAAGTGTGTCAATACCCATTTCGATCTTGCCGTAGTTTCTGGCACTTGTAATGCCTTCTTCAAAAGCGTTGCTAGCTGGTGGCATCCGTGACAATCCGACACCCTCCATGTACCAATGCCGCCGTGGAAATGCGACACCTACCGTATGACGACCAGCATGTACCGGAATTCTGAGATGCAACGGTGCTTCAGGATCCCTCACTTCTTCGGTCTCGACTCCACTGATGGCATAAGCTCGTTGCTCTTGAGCTGGAATATCAAACTGTATGACATGAACACCATCAAGGTAGATATCTATTTGATTGTCCATGTCAAGTCCACGAATTGCCCAAGAGGTATTAATTGAATTTCGTTGTAGTTTAAGTTTGATTTCGTAATTTCCATCAGCAGGGAAAGTGTGATCTACTGTGAGACCTCCCCTCGATCCAAATGGAAGTTCTTCACTCATGCGGTCATCCTGCATACGCACAAGTGGAATCCGATAAGTATGCTCGGTCGGACGAATTTTCGGATCGCTAACCGCAACACGACTAACTTTTTTCGCTACAATCAGATAACGTTCAAGTAAAGCTGTGGACATAGAAAGTACATCCGCAACGTTATCAAATCCGTAACTCGAATCATCTGCTGGCAATTGTGAGATCGCATCGATCTCTACGTTAAGAAGGTCACGAACAGCATTGGCATACTCAACCCGATTAAGGCGATGGATCAACGAACGCCCTGGATTTGGCGCTGTTGCTACGGCCCCATCGATCGAGGTGACGAGATAAGAAACAAATGAATTAGCAGAAACCTTTTCAGGTTGCGGAGCGGTCGGTGGTGGCATCGCTTCGCTCTGCACTTTTTGAATAACTTTTTCCCACACTTCAGCGCCTGCACTGACATCTGCAAGATCAACATCCTCTAACACTAACCCAGCAGTTCCAAGTCGACTGTTATGACAACGTACGCAGTACTCATTAAGAAAATTACGCTGGATAGATATTTCATCGAGAGATATCGGTGTTTGCGCAGACAAGGCAATGCCTGCCGGCCCTACAGAAACGCACATCACAAGTAACGCTAGAACTGTAAGCCACATGGCAGTAGAACAGAAAATCCGGTGCAAAAGTTCCTTAAGTAATGTATCTGGCTTCGATTTCATTGGAATAATACTTGGCTCTATTCCTTAACCTTAATAAATAACCCGCGATGCTCTACTTGCTAAAACTTAACCACTGTCACTATGCCTTTTTATAAAAATATTACAGAATGCAAGCACCTCTATCGTCGACCACTGCCGAGCGGTGCGTCTAGATTCAGATGTATAACCCCGGATGTTTCAATTGGACGTGCTCCAAGCTTCCTTAGAAGTGCTGCCGTGCTCGGACGAACAATAGTTTGCATCGCCACCACGACACCTTCAGTTATTGCAAGTGCCGTCAGCCCTTGGTTCGTTCGCATATTAAGATCAGCTCCATTCTTAACAAGGTGCTCTGTAACCGTATCCAAACCCGCCAACGCCGATGCATGCAACGCCGTCTCACCAGCCTCGTTAACTGCATTGATATCATTGCCAAGCTTGAGCGCAAGAATTGTAGCAGCTAAAGCATCCGCCTCTGGGATTCTCGTCTCAGCGTCGGTACGAGCCCGACCCGCAGCTACCATAAGCGGCGTGGTTTGGTCTGCTGCAGACATTAAAGGATCAGCCCCATGGTTCAACAACACTCTCATAGCTTCTACATCACCACTCATCGCGGCCAGATAAAAAGGTGTAGCACCAGCCAAACCAGATCCAGACCATTGCAATCCAAATAACGTGAACCCATAACGGGGCGCACTCTTAGTCATCCTGGCATTGACATCGGCACCGTGTGCGATAAGGGCTTCTATTAATTCAAATTTTTGATCACGCGTTGGGATACCTGCCCAGGCAGTCCACTCGCCTGTTGTAAAGATGTACTCGTGCGTTGTGTTGCTTTCCCAAATACAAGATGCCCAGTGCAGTGCCGTATATCCGGCTTGAGCAGCATTTGGATCTGCGCCTTGACCCAACAAAAACTTTGCGAGAGGAACATGGCCACGGACCGAAGCTACAAGCAGCGACGAACTCCCATCATCTGCCACCGTATTAACATCAGCACCATGAAACACTAGCAAACGTCCAAGATCTTCATTGCCTACACGAGCTGAAAACATTAGAGGTGTAAAACCTTGCTTTGAACCTTTATTAACATTAGCCCCGTGTGCAATCAATGTTTTGACTACATCAATGTGCCCCTCAGCAATAGCCCACATCAACGCTGTCTGACCGTATGACTTTTCGACCTCGTCCACAATAGATCCATAATTGAGTAACGCGGTTATTACGTCGACATCACCACTTCGAGCCGCTACCATCAACGGTGTCTCGCCTGATACGAGGTAAACATTTGGATCTGCGCCACCCTTAAGTAGCGCTAACACTGCCGATTCATTCCTATTACCACTGGCCAACCAGAGCGGCGTAGCACCATACCGATTAGCTACATTTACCTGTGCACCGGCTCTAATCAGCATGCTGATTGTCTTAAGCTCGTTCCAGTGGGCAGCCCAATGCAAAGCAGTCGAACCGTCTGGCTGGGCCTTATCGACATCAACCTTCTGCTTTAGAAGTTCGGCAACCAGCTGTTCATCACGATTTTTGGCCGCCTCTACTAATTGCAAATCTTTAGCCAACGTAACAACAACACTTGCACAAAGAAGAAAAACAACTGTTGCAAACAGAGTAAAATTGGCTTTCTTGACCAAATTCATTCTTCTTACTCCTTAATCAACTAATTCCTATCGCTACAAATTCACAATCAAGAATAACCCCTATATTTATTGTTATTCTTGCAATATTCTACCAGGTCATCAGAAGAGAGTAGACCTTATTTACATTTAAAGCGATTGTCCAGGTTTAACAATCGTACTTGCCGCCACTGAGTAATCACTCCATTCAGAAATTTTTCCTTCCTCCAAGTAAAAAATGCCTAAATAGATATCTATTGACCAGTTAACTCGATCGAAAAACCAAGGGGTTCCGGTTTAAGATCAATAAAGGCATAACCTACTCCGCCTGAACCACCGAGCACTAATTTTCCGCCTTTTTCTTCCAGATAGGTTACATGGTCACTCATGCCATTAATGCCGAATGCGATATGGTGCATCGACGGCCCAAACTGTTCAAGATGATCTCGCCACGGACTTTTCCCTCCCTGCGGTTCAGCAAACTCTACTGAAACACTGTTACCCTTCAAGTTAAAACTAATAATTTTAGGATGGGCCTGAGGATCGCCTTCGAAATCAGGCGGAAATTGCAACCCTGTGTACGCATTAGCAGTTGGAATATCAATGCCCATGATTGCCCCGAAATGCTGTGCAGACTTTTCGACATCAGGCACAAAAATGCCGACGTGCGAAATAGGATTACTACCAAAGTTTGTTCCTTCTTGACTCGAAACCACTTGCACAGGTGAATCGCTAGATATCTGATTCAATTCGGCAGTAAAACCCATAAGCGATTTAAGATCGACATATGCCGCAGGATAATCAGGAGCCCCAAGCACATATTCTCCTCCCTTGCTTTCCAAATAGGCTACTGCTGCTTGTATATCTTTAACGCCAAAAGCTATGTGGTGAAGCCCTTCGCCAAACTGTTCAAGATGATCACGCCAGGGACTTTTTCCGCCAATCGGCTCTAGCAACTCTATAGACAGATTATTAAGGTGAAAATTAGTGCCTTTCGGGTGCGCTGAACGATCGCCTTGATAGTTTTCAGGAAAAGGCACACCTGTAAACTCATTAGTATCTGGAACAGGCAGACCTAGAAGATCTGCGTACTCTATCGCAGCCTTATCGACATCACGAACAATAACCCCTACATGCCTGATAACTGCATCAGTGAAAGGATTTTCAAATTGGGCATCCTGTTTTGTGGCAAATACTAGAATCAACAATACAACTACAATAACCCCTAGAAATCGTCTGAGCATTCTTTCCTCCTCTAGCTCTCACTGCGTCGTCTTTAAATTATTGTTTATTAAAATCCTCTAACTATCCTGCTATAAATCCAACTGCTGTGTTACAAAATAATTTCCTTCATTTAAACGCCTGCTACGCCTACCCCCCCCCTCGAACCTTAAGCTAACTTGCGTGCAAAACTTGTTAAAATTTATAGCAAAAATAAATCGCTCTAAAGAATCGTGACACACAAATATTTTCCATAGACATCTATACATATTACTCAGGCTCATCATATGATTGCGTTTCATATGTTGTTAAGATGTACTAGATTAATAAAGAGAACTATCATTTCCTAACTTTAAACAATGCGATTGCTAGTTAACACCACCATAGCGGCACTTTCATTAGTTTCTTGTACCCTCTATAACGAACCAACTACCACAATCAACGAATCAGTTGCCACTGGCGAACATAATGCTACCGAAACTAAACCGTTAGAATGGAGAACTTACTTGCCAGATGGTCAACTGAACGTTCAAGGATTATGGACTTACACGCTAGGGGGGCTAAACATAGAAGAACTGTCGAATGTGATGGAAACGGAACGAACTGCTCCATCTATGATCATTGAACCATCAGATCAGGTATTGCCATATCACCCATGGGCACGCACAAGACGGAACGAAGTCCTTAACAACTACAATCATCCCAATCATGCTCAAGTGGACCCGCAAAACAGAGGCTGGCCAGACGGTATCCCACGTCTTAATTACTACACTCCAGGACCTATTCAAATTCTTCAACCCCCTGGTTACGTAGTATTTCTCTATGAGACGCAACACGAGTTTCGAGTCGTCCCCTTAGACAGACGCCCACGACTTGATTCGAAGATAAAACTATGGATGGGAGATTCTCGTGGACGCTGGGAAGAGAACACCCTGATCATCGATGTAACAAATCACAATGATTCGACACGTCTCTCTGTCGTAGGAGACTTTCACAGTGACGAAATGCGTGTAATTGAATCCTTCACATTTATAGACTCTGACACATTGGAGTACCGAGCAAAGATTGACGATCCAAAAACATACACGAAACCCTGGGTGCTTGGTGTCACCATTAAGCGCGATACTCTACCAGGAAACGAGATAATGGAGTACTCTGGTGTCGAAGGCGAAAAAGACGCAAACTTGATGGTTGAGATTCCACTCAACGCTCAACAATAACTGAAACTAAGATCAGCGTAATACTAGAAACTCCAAGTTTTGTCTCACCATCATCTGACTTATAGTTCCGAAAGAAGATTTAACATTCCTGTGCTATCACCAAACTGCTCTACTGGAACTCCTAAACGATCAAGCAACGTTAGCTGCAAGTTAGTCAAGGGTGTCCCGTCTGGATATCGAACGTGCTGTCCTCGCGCAGCTGCAGATCCACCCACTACTAACGTAGGCACATCATAGGGAAGATGGATGTTTGAATTACTCATTCCTGAGCCAAAAAGCAACGTGGTATGGTCGAGCAGTGTTCCATCACCATCCGGCGTAGAATTTAATATTTCGAGTAGCTCTGCGAACACGTGAAGATGAAAAGTGTTGAGATGGGTCTGCAAAGCGAGCTTTTGAGGATCGTTCCCATGATGGGATAATGGATGAATAGCCTCCGGTACTCCGCTTTCTGGAAAAACACGGTTACTACGCTCACGTACCATTAACAAGCTCGACACCCGAGTCACATCAGCCTGATAGGCGAGTGCCAATAACTCAAACATTAGTCTCGCATGCATCGTGAACGAACTAGGCACGCCACTATATCTCGATATATCTGCTGATATATCGAGGTCTGGAGTTGTTTCTACTTTTTTAATATTCCGTTCAACATCCCGAATAGCGTCAAAGTACTCACTAACAGTACTTCGATCGCTCTGACCGAGTTCGCCTTGAAGAGTCCGCATCTCATCTAATAACGAATCAAGAATGCTTTGATCCTTTCTCAATTCTTCATTTCTCTCAGCATTGCTCGTGCCATCACCAAATAGGCGCTCAAAGACGACTCTAGGATTCGCCTCCACCGGTAACGGAGTTGTCGCATCACGCCAAGACAAAGTCGAAACGTACGTACAGGCAAAAGCCGGTTCGCAGGCACGTGCTAAATTAACTGTTTCAAGGGCAAGCTCGAGTGATGGCAGACGTGTCTCTTGGCCTATGAATTTCGCTAATATCTGATCTAGCGATACACCAGCCTGAACGTCAGGTCCTTCTGTTGGTTTAGCATGTGTCCCTGTTAGCCATGCTGGCTGAATACGAGAGTGCAACCCACCCGCATCGTTGGACTGACCCGGACGATTATCAAGTCCGCTTATTACAATAGTCCGATCCCGAAACGGTTCAAGTGGCTGCAAGATCGGCGTAGGCGTTAATATGCCTTCAGTAGTCGGTGTCCAATCCGTCATATTCATACCATTGCCGACATAAACCGCTGCAAAGCGGCGCACTGGTTTAGCTGCAGTCTTACGAAGTGAGGCAAACGCAGGAATCATCCCGTCTAGTAGCGGCAATGCGATCGCTGCGCCTAGCCCACGTAATAACATTCGTCGTGGTAAATGCTTCTTCGTAACTATCATTGTGTTCCTAGTGTTTTTAAATGTTGCTATATCTTAATATTTTAACAATGTTCTTCTTTAATTAAGAACAATAACTCTAACGTGTCACGTTAGCACCTAATCCTAACTTATACTGCATTTACCAATGCTTATTAGCTATATCGGCCTCACCAAGAGGCAACAAGCAAAATCTTAGACATAAATCGGTCAATTTTTCATCTTTTTCGACATTTTCTACCTTAGCTATCTAAACTCTCTACAGAATTAGATCAATTGTAAGGTTAAATCTAAATTATTGTTTTCTAAAGGTCGTTAAACTAAAGGTTTCTCTGGATGTTAGAATCGCTAAATCTTATAATATAGGGTGAGTTTTTTATATACGGTCAGGCTTACGTATACACGGTCATTTGTAATGTTGAATCAAACTATCACTAACTAGAAGGTTTTTATGAGAATACTGCCGAATATCCTTAGGCTCAACTTCTCTCTTTTGACCATTTTAATGGTTGGAACAATACAAGTTGTGGATGCACAGCTTGAAGAATCCCAACAGTCACAAAGCACCAAAGTACAAGCTACAGTCAGCCCTCCACCAATTGCTGAAGTAGCACCAGCTCCAGCCATGGGGCCTGTAGAGGTACGCCAGGTTATCGGTCAATACTGCGTGACTTGCCATAGTGAAACCCTGAAAACAGCAGGACTGGTACTCGAACATATCGATCTCGATCATATTTCTGCTAAATCAGCAGTATGGGAAAAAGTTGTAACCAAGTTGCAATCAGGATCGATGCCTCCAAGTGGACTTCCGAGACCCGAGAAGTCGGTCGTTGACGGCATGACATCGTGGATCACTACAACTATTGACCGGGCAGCAGCCGTATCACCTAATCCTGGTCGTCCCGTGGTGCATCGCTTGAACCGTGTCGAGTATACAAACGCGATTCGTGATCTTCTCGGTATTGAGTTCGACGGTGCATCAATGTTACCTGCTGATAACTCTGGCTACGGATTCGACAATATCGGTGATGTCCTAACAGTCTCTCCGAACTTACTTGAACGATACATCTTCGCTGCGCGAAAAGTTGTTCGTATAGCTCTTGGAGATAAGACACTTCGTACTGAAATCGTTACCCATAAAGTATCTCGTATGGCATGGCAAAATGACCGCATGAGTGAAGATTTGCCGCTGGGCACGCGTGGCGGGATTGCAGTTCGCCACTATTTCCCGGTTGATGGTGATTACATACTTAAGCTTGAACTGCTTACGAACACAATGTCTGGACATCCACGTGGCTTTGGAGAAAAAAACACTATTGACGTTCGCGTCGATGGTGAACTCGTTGAACGCATGACTGTGGGTGGACCTGAAGTTGAACAACCGCAGTACGATTCAGCGCCAATTGTTCCCGTGCTTGAGGTACGACTGCCGGTCAAAGCTGGGCACCGATTAGTGCAAGTTGCCTTCTTAAAAAAGAACTGGGTGGTCGAAGGTGCTGGTCCAGAATATCTCCCAGTCAGTAGCACGGCTATCGCACAAGCTGATAACACTGACCCATCGCTTGGCCGTGTCGAAGCAGGTTTAGAGAATCTTATAGTTGAAGGCCCCTATAGAGGCACAACCCCTCAGGAAACAGGTAGCCGAAATATCGTCTTTACCTGTTACCCAACTAACGTCAATGATGAAGCTTCGTGTGCAAAAGAGATTCTCACGTCATTTGCCCGTCGAGCTTATCGTCGACCATTAACGGACACTGATATTCGCTCGCTTCTCAATGCGTACGAACTAGGTCGTTCCAATGAAGACAGTTTCGAGTTCGGAATTCAGTTTGCCCTTGAAAAGACTCTAGTAGCACCAGACTTTCTATTTCGTGTGGAACGAGATCCCCAAAATGTCTCTTTAGAAACCGTATATTCCATCAGTGATATCGAATTAGCATCACGCCTATCATTCTTTCTTTGGAGCAGTATCCCCGACAATGAACTAATTGACCTTGCTGAACACGAAAAACTTCGAGATTCAGAAGTGCTTGAAGCGCAAGTGAAGCGAATGCTTTTAGATCCACGTTCTTCAGCACTCGTGGAAAACTTCTTCGGTCAATGGCTAATGCTTCGGAACATGAAACTGGTCAAACCGGACACAACATTGTTTCCGGAATTTGATTACAACCTACGTGAAGCATTTCAGAAAGAAACTGAACTCTTCCTTGAAAGTCAACTTTATGACGATCGAAGCGTTATCGAGCTATTGAACGCAGACTATACCTTTCTTAATCAACGTTTAGCAGAACACTATGGTATTCCGCACATTTACGGGCCACGATTTCGCCGTATAGCTTATCCTGATAGTCGGCGGGCAGGGTTGCTTGGCCACGGAAGCATCTTGACAGTTACTTCCTATGCAAATAGAACATCTCCAGTTTTGCGTGGAAAGTTCATGCTCGAAAATATACTTGGCACGCCACCGCCGCCACCGCCGCCGAATGTTCCGCCCTTTGACGAAGGTGATCGGAATCAGAAACCAAAGTCTGTACGTGAGCGAATGGAAATCCATCGAAAAAATCCTGTATGTGCTGCCTGTCATGCACAGCTAGATCCACTGGGGTTTGCCTTTGAGAACTTTAATGCAATCGGTGGTTGGAGAACGATGGATGGAACAAGTACCATTGATGCCTCTGGCGCGTTTCCCGATGGTATAAAATTCGAAGGGCCAGCTACGTTCCGTGAAGCGTTAGGTAATCATAATGAACAGTTCGTTGGTGTTGTAGTAGAAAGGCTACTGACTTATGCTTTGGGAAGAGGAGCAGAGTCTTACGACAAACCAGCAATTCGAAAAATTGCTGCTGAGTCAGCTCAGGACAATCATCGCTGGTCATCGATTATTCTCGGCATTGTTAAGAGCATACCATTCCAAATGAGGAGCTCAGAATTATGATAATTACAAAGAAGCATTTGCCTCGTCGCACAATCCTTCGTGGACTCGGCGCAACAATTGCGCTACCACTATTGGATAGCATGGTCCCAGCTTATGCGGCACTTCGAACAACGGCAGCAAACCCTGTTCGACGTCTAGCATCCGTATACATACCGATGGGTGTCAATATGCCACAGTGGACACCGCAAGATGCAGGGACACTTAAATTGTCTCCAATCCTTAAAGTGCTCGAACCGTTTCAGGAACAGATGCTCATACTCAGTAATTTGGATAGTGAAGGAGCTATGCCAACACCAACAGACGGTGGCGGCGCACATTCACGAGTACAGCCCTCATGGGCCACCGGCGTACACGTCAAAAAGACCGACGGTCCTGGTTTTCAGGCTGGTACATCAATGGACCAGATCGCAGCAGAACAAGTCGGTCATGAAACACAGCTCTCCTCCATTGAACTAGCCTTAGAATCGGTTGACACCGTGGGAGCTTGCGAACTGGGATATACATGCGCTTATACATCAACCATTGCATGGCGATCACCGACAGCTCCCCTGCCTATGGAAGTAAACCCGCGAGCAATTTTCGAACAACTATTTGGCGACAGTGATAGCACCGATACGGCTTCGCGTCTTGCCCGGGCGCGACGTAACCAGAGCATCTTAGATCTCGTCAATGATGATCTTTCGAGATTAAAGATTGGCATTGGACCAAATGATAAAACCAAAGTGGACGAGTACCTGGATGCTATTCGAGAGTTAGAGCGTCGCATCCAAAAAGCCGAAGAGCAAAGTGCTCTTGAACTGCCTACCATAGCAAAACCTGTGGGTGCGCCTACGGGATACGAGGAACATGGAAGGTTGATGTTTGATCTCTTAGCATTAGCCTACCAAGCTGACTTAACACGAATTAGTAGCTTTATGATGGGTCGAGAGTTGAGTGTGCGAACTTTTCCAGAAATTGGTATCTCAGAACCGCACCACCCACTTTCACATCACGGCAACAATCCTGAGAAACTTGCACGGCAGGCCAAGTTGAACATGTTTCAACTAAAAATATTCAGTCATTTCTTAGAACGACTCAGCTCTATCCCAGACGGAGATGGTACACTTCTGGACCACACGATGATTCTGTATGGATCTGGAATGAGTAACTCCGATCAGCACTTGCCTAGGGAAGTTCCTACATTGGTAGTTGCAGGGAAGAATACGGATATCAAAACCCAAAAACACCTTGTCCTTCCAAAAGGAACGCCGTTAACAAACCTACAGCTAACCTTATTAGAGCGTATGAATTGCCAGATGGAGAGCTATGGTGACAGCACGGGTACATTAAACTTGCTTTCGATCTGATTAAACACCTGAACAATAAATTTGTGGTTTTAAAATTCCTATCGAATTCTTAGCAGTGAACTACAAATAAGTTACGGTCTCGAAAGTGGAAAATCTTTCGACTCGGATGCCAAGTCGAAACGATACATTCCACGTGACTTCTTAGTCGTTGTTTCTACCCTCCTACACTCTTCTATCTAAAATGTAGTTAGTGCGAAAACTTCGGATCAAGGAATTAAACTTATCGTAAATCGAAACAGACTAGTGTGTTTTCGTTACGAACGTATAGAAGTCCATTCGCAAGCGCAGGATAGGCCCGAATCACGGGTGGAAGAATCTTAACACGTGCAAGTGGAGTGAACGCTTTCGGAGAAGCTTCGGCTACTAGGAGTTCCCCTGTCTCCAGTACAATAATAAGCCGATCACCAGCCAACGTAACTGTTCCTGCTCGAAATGCATCGACATTCCACTGCACCTCACCTGTGAGCAAATGCACTGACCGGAAGCTCGGATTATATTCTTGTCGTCCATGAAAACCGTAGAGGTAGCCATCTCGATAGACACTCGTAGCGTAGTGATTAGACATTACCTCGTCTGAAGACCACAATTCTTCAAGATCTGTCCCACGAACACGGAGTGCAACGGCACCAGTTCCATATGTTGCAGATGCGAAGACTACATCTTCAATTACGAGTGGCGTTGCCGCATTCACTGAAGCACGCAGACGAGACCGCCATCGCCGTTCAAAACGCACTTCTCCAGTTAATGGATCGAGACCAATTAAACCATTTCGAGTCAAGACTACAGCATGGCGTTTGCCCCCAAACGTGGCAGCTACTGGGGAAGAGTAGCTAGCCTCATCTGTAGTCGATGTCCATATGGGAGAACCTGAATCTTTATCAAATGCCACAATGCCTGCATTTTGACTACCAATATTCACAATGACATTCTGACCTTCAACAAGTGGTGAACCTGCCGAACCGAAGAAACCTTTACGAAACCCGAAGCGCGTCTTCGTATCTACTTCCCATAGCGTTTCACCAGTCTCAACATTGAGGGCTTGCAGTTTTCCTTGGGCACCAAAGGTAAAGACCTTTCCATTACTTACAACTGGTACCGAACGCGGTCCTTCATCAAAACCAAAATCATCACGATAAGTTGTTGAATAACCGTGGCTCCAGATTTGGTGACCTGAAGTGGCATCTAAAGCTTCGACAACTTCCTGATCTTCTATCCGATGAAACAGAATAAGAATATTCCCAATAACTATTGGACCAGCGAAACCTTCGCCAACCGGTTTACGCCAAATCTCTGTCGGTGAACCAGTGGGCCAATTAAAATTAATAGGTAGTCCTTCATACCGACCATCCCTGCCAGGACCAAGGAACTGTGGCCAGTCCTGTGTAAGCGTCTGACTGCCAATTAGAGTCACTAAACAAATCGTTAACCAAAGCTTCATATGCCAATTTTGTCGCATTACATATCCACCGAAACTTATTAAATCACAATATCAAATTTTTTTTTATATCTTAACTACTACCTACTAACTAGTGGCGAGTCAACCCAAGTTGCGTCAAAATTCTTTCGTCCTCACGCCACCCTTCCTGTACTCGAACATGAAGATCAAGGTAAACCTTTGCCGAAAAGAAACGCTCCAGTTCTTCACGCGCCTCTGTGCCTATCTGTTTAAGAAGTGTACCTCCCCTGCCAATTACGATCCGCTTTTGCGAGTTGCGTTCGACAAATATCGAACAGTAGAGACGAATAATTCCTCGTTCATCAATTTCCTCAAAACTATCGACAACAACGGCTGTCGAAAAGGGTAACTCGGCCCGCGTATGTTTTAACAACTTTTCCCGAACAATCTCTGACACCATTACACGCTCGGGTTGATCAGTTAGATAATCCTTAGGATATAGAGGTTCACCTTCAGGTAATATCTGAAGAATTTCTTTCTCTAGACGTTCGATCCCGTCTCCAGTAAGAGCAGAGACTGGAACAATAGAAGCAAAATCACGTTTGCTCTGATACCAGTCTATTAAGGGTAGTAAACGCTTCTTCGCAATAAGATCAATCTTGTTTAGCACTAGCATGACGGGAACTGTGACCCGTTCGATCTGGGCAAGAACAAAACGATCTCCAGCACCGGTAGAAATAGATGCATCAAGAACGATCACTAAAACATTAACATCGCTAATAGTTTCAAGAGCTAGATCAACCATGCGAACGTTCATGCGATAAAGTGGCCGATGGATACCCGGTGTGTCTAGAAAAACAATCTGACCTGATGGATTCCCGCTAATTTGTTTTACTCCAATAATTCTGTTTCTTGTCGTCTGAGGTTTATCTGACACAATTGATAATTTAGTTCCAACCAATTGATTCAGCAAAGTCGACTTCCCAGCGTTTGGTCGTCCGATAAGAGATACAATACCAACTCGCATTATTTTTGTACATCACGAATGCCACCCTTACGTAGCAAACGTCTTTCTAACCGTAACATCCTTCCATTATCTTTCTCATGGTCGTATCCAAGTAGATGTAGCAATCCATGAAGCGCAAGTCGCCTAAGTTCGACATGAAACGCATGCCCAGCTGAACGTGCTTGCCGCATAGCTACATCCTTTGCAATTACCACATCACCCAGCTGTCGTAAACTTCCGATATAAGGTTGTCCACTCGAATCCACTGAAAAAGATAGCACGTCTGTAACCCGTGACTGCCCTCTAAAACGCTTGTTAAGCATTCGCATCTTAGTATTACTTACCAAAGCAATTACAACCTCACCACAGGCTGAAGCGGGTGCTACTCTAATAAGCCAACGTGAAAGTCCAGGAATAGATAAAGTTCGTCCACGTCCGTCTGTTACAACGATATGAAGCTGGGAACGTGCTTTTACATTACTTGATGAACGCACAGCATAAATCCCGTTGAATGATAAAAGCAAAAACTATGACATATTTAATCGTGGCATCTGCCAAGATCTTTTTAACCATCAAAGTCATTTATGGAATTAACGGAACTACTAGAAAATACTTCGTAAGCCTTAACTATCGCCTGGACCAATGGATGTCGAACAACATCTTTTTCGTTAAAGCGGACAAGAATAACATCGTCGATTGATTTCACTACTTTAATCGCCTCTACTAACCCAGAGACTCGCCCTACCGGAAGATCGATTTGTGTTATATCCCCAGTAATAACAACTTTTGAGCCAAGCCCAAGGCGGGTAAGAAACATCTTCATCTGCTCTGCCGTTGTGTTCTGCGCTTCGTCTAAAATAATAAATGCATCGTTTAATGTTCGTCCCCTCATAAACGCCAGGGGAGCTATTTCAATAGTGCCACGGTCAAGCAAACGATTAGCACGTTCCGAATCAAGCATGTCGTAGAGTGCATCGTATAAAGGACGTAGGTAAGGATTAACTTTTTCCTGAAGGTCTCCTGGTAAAAACCCCAACTTCTCTCCAGCTTCGACAGCTGGTCTCGCTAAAATAATTCTCTTGACACGCTTTGAGGTCAAGAAAGTAATCGCTTCAGCCATTGCTAGATAAGTCTTACCTGTGCCGGCCGGACCGATACCAAAAACCATGTCGTGGTTCTCAATGGCGCTTAAATAGAGACGCTGATTGACACTTTTAGGCATTACTTTACGCCGACTTGATGGCTGCAACGGACTATGCAAAAAGTAATCGCACAGATCGATGTTAGAGTCTTGAGAAATCAACTGAGCAGCTTGAGTAGCATCTCTAGAAGAAAATTGATAGCCTTTTTGCATCAAAATCGTTAACTGATCAATAACACGTTTAACTTGTATTAAATTGTCTTCGTCACCAGAAACCAACAACACATTGCCGTTAGTACGAATTTGTACATTGAAAATGTTTTCAAAACTCTTAAGATTCTTGTCGTAGGATCCGAAGAGAATGTCGATCCCCTTGTCAGGGACAGAGATCTTCATAAGTGAAGGTGTCGTTATAAAAATATCTCCGCTACGATACACCGACTGCAAATCTGACCATTCGCTCCTGGTCAAGGTTAAGGATCGAGATGTAATTCTCTTCGCTGACGGAGATTGACCGTAGACGGTGCGACCGACATGAGATCAACCGCAGCAGCAGTCTTCGGAAAAGCGATCACATCTCGAATCGACCCCTCGTTAGCGAGTAGAGCGACTATCCGATCTAAACCCAGGGCAATACCTCCATGTGGCGGCGCACCATGCTTTAGAGCATCAAGAAAAAACCCAAAACGCTCATTAGCCTCTTGATCATCAATTTTTAACAGCTTAAAGATTTGACGTTGCAATTGCTCGTTGTGAATTCGGATACTTCCACCGCCGATTTCACTTCCGTTAAGTACCAAATCATAGGCCTGAGCCAGAACAGCTCCTGGGTTCTCCTCTAAAGAAGAAAGGCCTTCTTCCTGAGGCGCGGTAAACGGATGATGCATTGAAACGTATCGACCTTCCTGTTTACTCCATTCAAAAAGTGGAAAATTAACAACCCATAGAAACTCAAACTTTGATTCATCGATTAAGTTTTCACGTCTAGCAATAGACAATCTAAGTTGTCCCAAAAAACCAGAGGCTTCTTCGCCCGTGCCAGCCACTAAAAGAATTAGATCGTTCGGGCCGGCATTGGTTGCCTCGATTGTTTCCATAATTATCAATTCTCCAGCCGCTTTCATTATCGAACTTTGAATAACCCCATCTTTGGACTGGCGTACCCATGAAAGACCTTTTGCGCCCAATTCAATCGCCTCATCGACCAGTTGATCGATCTTGTGTCGAGCATATCGACCCGCATCTGGAATGACGAGTGCCCGCACCACACCACCTTTCTTTACAGTATCGCGAAATAATTTAAATTCTGAACGTGAAAAGATCTTTGAAACATCTTGAATTTCCATCGCACACCGTAGATCAGGTTTGTCTGATCCGTAGCGGGCAATTGCATCTTCGTAAGATAAACGCCGAAATGGTAACGTTAACTCATGTCCAATCTGGTGACACACCTTCTGCATTAGTCGCTCGACCACCCTAAAAATCATGTCATGCGTAACAAAAGACATTTCAATATCGATCTGAGTAAACTCTGGCTGCCTATCAGCTCGCAGATCTTCATCACGAAAACAACGGACAATTTGAAAATATCGATCCATGCCAGCAATCATCAGAATTTGTTTAAAGAGCTGAGGAGATTGTGGCAACGCATAGAACTTGTCTGGATGCACTCGACTCGGAACTAAATAATCGCGTGCGCCTTCTGGAGTCGATTTCGTCAACAGAGGCGTTTCGATTTCCCAAAAACCTTCTTTGTCTAAACAAGTTCTAATCGCTAACGCAACACGATGGCGCAAACCCATATTGTTCCGCATCCTTTGGCGCCTAAGATCCAAGTAACGATACCGAAGTCGGACTTCCTCCGAAACCGGAGTCTCCTCATCAATTTGAAATGCTGGAGTGAGTGCCTCATTTAAAAGATGAATTTCGCTAGCTGCTAATTCAATTTCTCCAGTAGGGAGCTTTGAATTTAAAGTCTCCTCAGACCTCCGCTCTACAGAACCACTTACCGCAACTACGTACTCTGGTCTCAATAATTTCGCAATACTTAAAACATCTTCGTTGTCTCGTGCAACAACTTGTGTGATTCCATAGCGATCGCGAACGTCAATAAAAATAAGCGAGCCAAGATCTCTTATTTTGTGAACCCAGCCCATTAATACAACTTCAGAACCGAAGTTGCTCACCCTAAGTTCGCCGCATGTATGAGTTCGTTTCAACATTGCAGAATGATGTGTTACTTATTTACAAGAGTGCTTTCAATTTTGCAAAGATGGTCAACAATTGTGTCCCTAGTTATAATTTCTTGATCTCCGGTTGCCATGTTCCTAAGTAAAACTTCTCTACGTTCCAGTTCATTGCTTCCGACGATAAGCACGTGAGTAGCTCCAATCTTATCAGCATGTTTCATTTGAGATCGAAGTGAACGAACCTTGTAATCGATAAAAGCACTTAGTCCAGCGTTCCTTAAGTCTCGTGCTAACACCTGGACTGGGCTACTAGAAACCTCCCCAATCGCTATGACATAGACAATAGGAAAATTAATTAAACCTGAAGCTTCCGGCATGGCCATTATGAGACGTTCAAGTCCTGCCGCGTACCCAATACCTGCATAATCAGAACCACCTAAGTGCTTAACAAGCCCATCGTACCTCCCACCACCCAATAAAGCATCTTGGGCACCAAGGTGTTTACCTAAAATTTCAAAAGTCGTGCGCATATAATAGTCGATACCTCGAACTAATCTGTGCGAAATCTGGTAATCAAGAGCATAAGCTTCTAAACCCCTTTTGACCTCATTAAAGTGATCGCGACAAGATGGGCAGAGATGATCGACTGTATGAGGAAGTCCGTCAATGATCGATTGGTCTGCTACAACTTTGCAATCAAAAATTCGCAACGGATTAGTCTCTGCTCGACGTCGACAATCCGCACACAATTGAGGCAACTTGTCATCGAGCGCTGCAAGTAGTGCTTGACTAAACGCAGGACGGCAATTCTTGCAACCGACAGAATTAATTATCAATTCTGAATCATTGATTTCTAATTCAGCCACAAACTTAGCTGCCATCTCAATTATTTCTGAATCCAACGAAGGAGCTTCAATTCCAAAGACTTCTACATCAAACTGATGAAACTGACGATACCGTCCTTTCTGTGGTCGCTCATATCGAAACATAGGCCCCATGCTATACAACTTGGAAATTGGAAGCTTCTGATCAAGCGTGTGTTCTACAAAAGCCCGCACAATACTCGGTGTCACCTCCGGACGCAATGTGACCTTCTCACCACCCTTATCCGTAAACGTGTACATCTCCTTCTGAACAATATCGGTTGACTCTCCAGTTCCCTTAGCAAACAGTTCCTCCTGCTCAATTACAGGCGTACGAATCTCTTGGTAGCCATATCGGCGACACACTTCCCTGGCAACCACTTCTAGTCGTTGCCACCTTTCGACTTCACCAGGTAAGATGTCGTGTGTTCCTCGAATAGCTTGAATCATAAGTGGCTATCTTCTCCTAGTACAACATCAATAAAAAAACTAACACACTAATCCGTAATATCCATTAAGGCTATAGGTTAATAGACTTCGACGAACTGGATATCCGAACGATTATACTCGTGGCTTACCCTCCTTATCAGGTCTCTGCTGAAAACCTAGCCCAGAAATGGGATAATGAGGATATATGCCAATCCGTGACCAACTCAATCGACCCATGGTAAATCTTAGGATTTCAGTAACCGATAGATGCAATCTACGCTGTCAGTATTGCATGCCAGAAACAGACTACACCTGGCTTCCTCGTAAACACATCCTAACATTTGAAGAAACCAGTTTTTTAGTCGACATTTTTTCAAGTCTTGGCGTTGAGCGTATTCGAATTACTGGAGGCGAACCTCTACTCAGAACTGATCTCGTTGATTTCATTAGGCTGCTTTCAGTTAAAACTACCCTCCAAGATCTTGCACTCACCACTAATGGCGTACTCTTGGCCGATCAAGCCAGTTCGTTAAGAACTGCTGGCCTCAAACGAATAACGGTAAGTCTGGATACTCTTAAGAGCGATCGATTCTACCAACTAACTCGTTCCAACTCGCTCGAAGCAGTCAAATCTGGACTGAACGAAGCTGTTAGAAATAAATTCGATGCAGTAAAGATCGATACGGTTGTCATTCGTGGAATGAATGATGATGAACTCTTCGAACTCCTCGAATACGGAAAAAAGTTGCCTGCCGAAGTTCGGTTTATTGAATACATGGATGTTGGTGGAGCAACACGGTGGTCTTCAACAGATGTAGTTCCAAAAACTGAAATACTTCGACAGATTGAGTCACGCTATGGCCAGATAACGATTGCTGAAAAACAGAGCTCGGCACCAGCCGATAGATATCGTTTAAGAGACGGTACAACATTTGGTATTATTTCCTCAACGACAAACCCATTTTGCCAATCGTGTGACCGCTCTCGCCTGACAGCTGATGGTCTATGGTACACCTGTCTGTATGCAAAAAATGGAACTGACTTACGGCAACCACTCCGAAACGGAGCTTCAGAACAAGAACTTCGTTCCATCATAGATAAAGTGTGGTGCAATAGAAATGATCGCGGTGCCGAGATCAGGATGGAAGACAAACACCGTCAGCCGTTTATTTCAATCGAGAAATTGCGAAAAGAACCTCACCTCGAAATGCATACAAGAGGCGGCTAGTTCTAAACTATACGGTAAATCCTATAAGTTTATCTATCTACGATCTCGGTTTTACCTGAGTACTGTTAGACGGTTAGAATCCTGAAATGATCTTACCAAATTCCAACAACGAAACAGACATTATCTATGACCTGATTGTCATCGGTAGTGGTTTCGGTGGAGTCATGTCAGCTTATCCCTCAGTAATGGCAGGCAAAAATGTGTTAATGCTTGAACGCGGAGACTGGGTCGAACGAAATATCAATAACTGGGGCTCTAATGGATTTTTTACTCTAACGCAGTCTTATTCACAAGATGCTCCATATCTAGTGACTGCTGGCGGTGAAGGCCCCACTCTTGGGACTCTCGCATGTGTTGGTGGTGCCTCAATATTTTTTGGTGGTGTAGCACTTAGGTTGCGAGAACGTGACTTCGAAGTTGACCCTGAAATCGTCGGAAATTCTGGTTCTGAATGGCCATTCGCTTATAGAGATCTAGAACCGTATTACTCAGAAGCCGAACAGTTGCTAGGTGTCTCTGGAGAGACAGGACATGACCCGACTGAGCCTTGGCGCTCCTGTGATTACCAACAAAAACCTGGACCGCTAGCAAAAATTTCAGGACGCATGATGGAAACAGCTAGATCACTTGGACACAAACCCTTCAGGCTACCGTTAGCTATTAATTACTCGACATCCAATCAGCGTCAGGCTTGTGTCAACTGTAACACTTGTGATGGATTCGCCTGTGCAGTGCATGCTAAAAACGACCTGAGCGCCACAATTCCAAACCTTCAAGAACTAGGAATGAAACTAGCAGTGAATACTGTTGCTGTTCGGCTTGAAGTTGAAGGTCGAAGGATTTCTAGAGTGGTTTGCGTTGATAGTCGAACACTAGAGCAGCGAACTTTTCGTGGCCGGATCGTTGTTTCTGCTGCAGGAGCCATTGCCACGCCACATCTTTTACTAGCCTCAGAACTCAAGAGATTTAACCCTGGTGGTGATGCTATCGGTAGATATCTTATGCGTCATTGCAACAGTGTCGTAATGGGTGCATTTCTAAAACGGCCAGCCCCTCAAGCTGAATTTCATAAACAGATTGGTATTAATGACTATTATTTTGGTCATCCAACCGTGTCCGAACCATCGGGTAAACTCGGTTGTATTCAACAATTTGGAACCCCACAAGTAGACTACGTGCGTCGATATGTTCCCGTGTGGAAACGAGCACTAGTAACACTTGGAGTTCCATATACGACCGGTTTTATAGTCATTGCCGAGGACAAACCAAATCCCGAAAACCGTGTGTCCCTTACCAAAAACAAAACAAAATTTGGCATGCCTCAAGCAACCATTGTGCATCGATACGAAAATCGTGATCTTGCAGCTCGTAGTGTGCTAATCCGAGCAACTAAACAAATCTTAAAACAAGCCGGTGCTTTTTATCTGCATGTTCAAGATGTTTTTACTTTTTCTCATGCTGTCGGAACAGTCAGGCTTGGCAATGACCCATCGCGTTCGCCACTCGATGCACGGGGTGCCTTTCGAGGCATTGACAACCTCTACATTGCCGATGGAAGTGCGCTGCCACGATCAGGAGGTGTCAACCCATCACTCACAATTGCTGCCAACGCACTACGAGTTGGAAACGGTATTGCTGCTAACTTATGACAAGAGGAATAGCTTTTCTTGGTTCGGGTCTCGCCACACAATTGCATTCGAAAACCCTTAAAGCAATAAGTCCAAACGTGCACTGCTGGTATGCAAGTCGAGACCCTAACTTAGCTAAACGAACTTCGGAAAGATTTAATGCAGCAGGTCATTTTTTAGGATATGCCGATGCCGTCAATAGCCCTGAAGTCGACGTGATCCTCATTGCGCTTCCTCCTGCACTACACCTTGAATGGACTTTAAAAGCACTCGAGGCTGGAAAGCACGTAATCGTCGAAAAACCGCCGTTTCGTAATACACAAGAAATGAAAGCAGTCGAAGAAGCTGCTCGCAAAGCTGGAAAACAAATCATGGTGGCAGAGAATTACTTTTATAAACCGCTAACAAGCTTGCTTCGCCGTATCATAGGTCAGGGCGAACTAGGAAATATCCGCTTTATTCACTTGAATGCACTAAAATACCAACAAACCAACAACTGGCGTGATCAATCTGAGTTAGCATGCGGTGGGGCACTATTCGAAGGTGGTATTCACTGGATAAACCTATTAGCAAACATTAGTCTCACACCATGTCGTATTCAAGCTTCTCTGCCAGGCAAAGCGCTACCTGGAACTGAACGCAACGCACTCGTAACCATTGAATACGAAGAAGGAGCAGTAGCAAGCCTGTTCTATTCGTGGGATCTTTCTAGCGTGATCAATGGGGTTCGTTTCTCGAAGATATACGGAACCTTGGGTTCAATTTGGTTCGAAACAAATGGAACTTTTGCCTGTATCACAGGTCGTCATCCGAGAATTATCGTCGGAAACTTAAGAGACTTATCTGGTCACAAGGCTATGCTAATTGATTTTTTTGGTGCAATAGAAGAAAATCGGCAACCTTTATACGACTTCAAATCAGCATATCGCGATTTAGAACTCATCGAACAAGCTTACTCTAGCGTTACCTCTTAACTTATAACTATTATGCAATTATCTCTCGCAATTGTTGTCGGATTCTTGGCTGGTCTTCACGCTTCCACATGGGGCATGTACAAGGACGCTCCTCACGAAGGCTTCTCTTGGTTGCGGTACTTCCGTAGTGCAATCGTCGGATCTGTTTTTGGGATAATTGCCTACATAAGCGCACACCCAAATCTGAATGAACCAGGTCAGCTCGTGCTATTCTTCGGGGTTACATATGTTCTCGAACGTGGTGCTATTGAGTTTTGGAAGACATTTCTACGAACAGAAGACCAAAGTAAGTACTTCATCCCCATGCAATTTGCCATATTCGGAAAGGTTGTCCTGAGTAAAACTCACCGCCTAATGATTGGAATCCCTCTAGCGTTTACAGTTGTAGCAGTATTCTTAGCTGTTTACTTTATATCTCACCAAACAGTAACTCTACCTAGAACGCTGCCCGTGATACTCGTAGTGGCTAGTATCGGCGGTTGGATTTCAGCTTTCCTAGGAGCCTGGAAAGATGCTCCCATCGAAGGTTTTGAAACGCTAAAATTCTTTCGGAGTCCTTTCGTAGCTGCACTATGGGGAGGCATCCTTGCCTTTTTTACAACGAGCTATCTAGTCATCATGATGGCCTCACTCGGACTCACGATCGCAACATTAGAGACCTATAAAACGTTCTTCTTGCCATCTAGACCACGTGGAAAATTCGCAGGCAAACCAATTAAGTTTCCAGAAATGCTCGAACGCCGAAAACCATTTGTTTTCCTTTATGCCGGAATTTGGTTATTAGTTATTACTAACATCATTCTCGGACTTTCAAATACGTCAAGCGGCGTATTCTCTCTACGTTAAGTAAATTGATGTCCTTGCGCAACTCAACACATAATCCCTTAAGCTACCGCCCGGCAGCCCTTATAGCCCTAACCATTGCGAGCATAACAGCCGGACTTACAATAATCGTAGCACCGGAGTACTGGTCGCTCGCATCCTATGGCCTCTATGCAATTCCATCTCACCTTTTAATCTCTTTTCTTCCTCACGAACCCGCATTGTTCTATGCAGCCAAACTATACCTGCCAGTTACCGTTGCATTAGTAGGAACTATTGCCTGCATTGTAGCTATCCTGTTCGACTATTGGCTCATTGGTTGGTTTGTCAACCATAAATTTGTGCTATCAAAAATAGAAAATTCTCATTGGTTTCTCTTGGCGCAACGTTGGTTCAAAAAAGCACCGTTCTTATTAATAATTGGCTCTGCCCTAGCACCAGTTCCCTTCTATCCGGTAAAAATCCTTGCGATCGTCTCTGAATACTCAATCGTGCGCTTTATCATCGCTCTAGTAATTGGTAGATTCCCTCGATTCTGGCTACTTGCAATCGGTGGACAACAAGTAAACGCATCTAACTCATCTCTAATCTGGGTTGCTGTCGGATTAGCTGCATTTAGCGCATATCGGATCTGGAAAGTGCGTAAAAATAGAGTTCCTGCTATTCAGAAAGATCGATACAAATTAAAAACAAAAGAGCCAGCCAACTGAAGTGCTAAAAGCACCAGTCGGCTGGCTCTTTACCTAAAAGCCTTTTTACCTATATGTTTCTAGCTTGATTGTCTACTACTACCCAAACCTTGGATCTGAAGCGTAGATTCTTTTTCCTCCTTAAGAACAACTTTGCGGTAAAGATCAGCCATCTGCTGATGATCAATTTTCTCACGACGAGCACGCAATTTCTCTTCTCGAGCAGTCTTTGCTACCCCAGCCTCATCGAGATCAGTTTGAGAACCAGCAGCTACTGCCTCAGAGTCCAATACTAACCCGTGTTCCTTGCTCTCCTCCATATTCACATTCTTGCCACCAGCAAAAATTTGATGGCGACCGTGTTCATCGTACCACTTCGTCAACGTGGCAGTCTGATGCATATTCTCAATAATATTTCGCCACCCGACCCCTGTGTTATAAGCACAAAATGAAATTTCGCCTTCCTGAGTTGCGTAAGGGATGATACATCGCTCAGTTCGTCGAAAATCGTAATTAAAAAGATCCTGGAACCACATGCCAGCAACAAAAAGGAAGTTAAACCGATCTGAACGTCGCCTATCAACGTCATCTCTCGTTCGACCTTTCGAAACCTTTCCGTAGTCCTTCTTGGTCGCGCCAAAAGCCTTGTCAAATCGCTTAACTAAGTCCATTAAACGGAAGTGCTTTGGTGTCTTAAAAGGATCGTAACTTCTCATCAATGCCAACACCATGCCAAGCATCGACAGGAATTTGCCTCTGGCATGATCGTTCACAGCAGCAACGTCCTTTGACAATTGCATCGCATCTAGAAATGCCGTTACCGGTACTGCTTCACTAGTTTCTTTGTCTATCATCAATGCCATTCCAATACCACAGTTTGGATGGCATCCACACGATAGATGCCCCCAATCAGTTGCTGGTCCATGTACCAGATCAGCCCAATCACCAAAGGTGCTCGTAAACGAAATGGGGAACCAATCACGTATGGGCTCTCCGATACCGGTCTGTTCTTTCACATCATGAGCAAGATGCGACAAAGTGTAACGCTGAGCATGACGTCGCTCGTCAGTAATTTCTTCATCTCGCCCAGTAAATGAAACAGGTTGAAATGATAAAAAGCTAATTTTCTTTGGATTATCAATAGCAAATTGAACAATACGCCCGACTTGTTCATTATTTACGCCATTAATAATGGTAGTTACCGGAACAACGTCAACACCTGCCGTCCAAAGATTTTCGATAGCACGCAGCTTGACATCGAACAAATTGCCGACAAGGCGGTGAGAGTTCGCTGCATTTCCAATTCCATCAAACTGAAGGTAGGCGTAACGCAATCCGGCTTCAGCCGCTGCCTCCGCAAAGTCCTTGCTTTTAGCAAACTCAATTCCATTCGTCGCAGCCTGCACACTGTTATAGCCAACTTCTTTTGCGTACCGAACTGCTTGAAGAAAATGTGGCGACATGGTCGGTTCACCGCCAGAAAACTGAACGGACATCTGTCGCTTAGGTTTGATCGAAATTGCATTATCAAGAAGCGTTTTAATATCGTCCCAGCTTAACTCATGAACGAAACCAACTTGATTAGCATCCATAAAGCAAGGATCGCACATCATATTGCAACGATTGGTAAGATCAATCGTCAAAACGGAACCACGACCGTACTTAATGGTTGAAGAACCATGATTATGTAATTCTTCATCGTTGTGTGACCGAATATCAGAACCGGGAAAGCTGTCTTCAAGATGTTGAAAAAACTCAGTGTCAATCGCCATTACATCTTCAAAATGACCGTGCGTCGGACAATCCTTCACCATGAGAATTTTCCCGTCGCGTTCTATTATCTGTGCCTTGATCTCACCTACTTTTTCATTAAGTAAAATCTTATAATCCTTCTTGCCGTCGAGAATCTCTTGGCGTGTTTCACGGACACAAACAGGACAAAGCGAATCTGTTTCCCTAGGCCAACCAAGTGGCGGCTTTACCTTTTCGTGTGACTTCAAAAGTGGAAAATCAGACCACGCAGGTGTAAATGATGGCTTCTGACTTATTCGGTTAACTTTGTCGTAGACAAACCAAGCACCGTTCGCTACGTAAGTTAATGCCTTCTCAGCGTACTTCTCAGGCTTATGCATTTAGACTCCCTTAAAGAATCAGCTTTAAACTAGTCTTCTCGTAATTAAATACTATAGTTTGATAAATATACTAATGTCGAGTATGTCTTAGAATAAGAATGAATAAGAATTAAGCGTATAACTAATCGTAGAATACCTAAAATCCAAGTTTCGTGACCAAGAACTTCATGCAAACAGTCATTTTTAGGGGTTAAACTGGCATTAACTAGCCTAAACGGCTCTTAAGAATTAAATGAAACATATCTTTTTTTCAAAATATATAGGTGTTTTTTCTTATGTTCTTTTATACCTATTTCTAATGAATGCAACCTAGGTAACTTAATTCATCTATGCCAACTTCTAGTTGGAATATCCTTTAATACAATAAGAACCATCAGAGCAAGGACATAATTGACAGTTAGGGATACTGCAAACTAATGATCACAAACCCAAGACTTAACATCAAACAGTCCCTACTAGCGATCCTACTGGGAATATGGATCACGGTCAGCACAGTTATTACATACGATCAACCAGAACCATTTGATCATATGTATAGCCAGTACGAGAATCTGCTTCGCGCTTATGTTGTAGGAACGAAAGTAAACTATACGAGTTTAAAATATAACCGTACACAACTTGATGCCGTCGTTGACTCCTTTGGGGGAATCAGTGCTGCTGAATTCAAAGACTGGTCCACTGAAAAACAAATTGCCTACTGGATTAATGCTTACAATGTTTTCACTTTACAAGCAATTGTCGATAATTACCCTATCCAATCTAGTTGGTTAAACTGGTTCAAATTCATACCAAGAAACAGCATCAAACAGATAAGCGGCGTCTGGAATGAACTTAAATGGCTAGCGGCTGGTTCTGAAATTACTCTCGATGAGATAGAACATGATAAGTTGCGAAAAATATATAAAGAACCAAGAATCCATTTCGCAATCAACTGTGCCTCGATCAGTTGTCCCCCACTTAATCGCAAACCCTATGTAGCAGAGCGACTTAACCAACAACTTTCCAATGCTGTAAAATTATTTTTAGCTAGCGAACTTGGACTACGTATAGAGGGAACGAGACTCCAAGTCTCAAGTATATTTGATTGGTACGGTGAGGACTTTATTGATGAATATGCTCACTTAATCGACTTAAGTAGATCGGCAAAGGAACGTGCCATCCTCGGTGTTGTCGCAGAGCACGGCCCTCAAAAAGCGTCAAAGTTAGCTCGAGACAGAAATGCTAATGTTCGGTTTCTTCGATATAACTGGTCACTTAATGAAACAGAGATGAAGCCATGAGGAGAAACTAACAACAACCTGGATCACACTCCTGATTCTCTTCTTTATTCACATCTCGCACATTATCAGGGTTATCAATAACAACAAACATACCTTTATATGGAACTTTCGACAGTTTAGAAGCCGTATCGGTGCAAATTTCTATTGGCGTACTGCGTGGAAAGAGATGGCCTTCTTCGTCGATTACAGCTTTTTGTGGACCTAGGTAGATGGCATACTGCCCACGGTACTCACACCCGGAACTTTTTTCAAACTTATAACCACGCACTGTTATTGAGAAGAATTTACATCCTTGAACCTCACGCCAAAATGACTTACTTAAAATTGAGATTCCATAAAAACCAGCCCGCTCGAATGCACTAAGGAAAGCTTCTTCGGTTAAAGCCCCGCTAATACATTCACTCCACAACTGTCCGTCGGCACGTACCTTTGGGGACACCTTGCGGTCGGACACTATATCAGAAATTACAGTTCGACCATGGTTGCTCAATATCCGCCAAATCTCTCGCAGCACAAGACCTTTATCCATTGAAAGATTAATAACGCAATTTGATGTCACAACATCAGCCATTTGATCTATCAACGGAATGTTTTCGAGATGACCTTTTAAAAATTGAACAGAATCGTAACCTAACGAACCTGCTACCTTTGATTGACACTCTCGAGCAACTGCAAGCATTTGGTCGGTCATATCGATACCGTAGACATGCCCTTCTCTACCAACTTTTTTAGCAGCGACAAAACAGTCAATTCCGGCACCTGAACCAAGGTCAACCATCGTCTCTCCTCGAACGAGAGAAGCTGAAGAAACTGGACTCCCACACCCATAGAACCTTTCGATTACCTCAGATGGAATATGAACAAGATCCTCCGCATTGGGCTTCACAGGACAACACAACTCAGACTTGGGCTCCTCCGCTGCACGTCCATAGAAGGCACTAACTGTAAACCGCGATCTCGCTATCACTTCCTCAGACAAAACACAGGCGGAATGAGTTGTTCGAACCTCAGCGGGATTATCGTGCAAGGTGTGCTCGCCCATGCCACGTAAAACAACAGGCCGATCGAAACCTGAACGCTGTTGTACAGTTCTATGTCCATCCTTGCTAATCTCAGCAAATGTGTCATCCGCTAATCCCTTATACAATTCGCAGTACGGATCATGTGCCAAGAAATTTCCACTCTGACCACTGTTTTCTTCTAAAGCAGCCCAGTATCCATGTTCTAGATCTCCACCACCACAGAGAAATTTTAAGGAACAAGAACGACAGATTGGTTTTTTCTCTACCGTAGCTGCCCTTAGCTCATTGCAAAGCTTGCTGTTTTTCCAAATATTTTGGAGTGATTCCTTGGCGAGATCACCGCAACGCAATTCTGTAACACCTGCCATTGAAGCAGATGGATATATCCATCCATCCGTATACAGGCAAAGACTGTTCCATCCAGCTCCAGAGAGATCATTCTTTACTCCAGGCGTACCATCAAAACGAAAGCGCATTTCCTCAATGTTGTCAATCGAGACGTTTAGTTCGCAGGCAACTTTCCATGCAGCACGGATCTTGTTAAGTATTTCATCGCCTGATGGAAGATCTGAAAATTGTCCCTGCTTAATACGACCTCGCCGATGAGGCAATAACAGATGAACATTGGTGATCCCAAGATTAGACGCCAGGTGAATAAGTTGCTCTAAATCATCTAGATTATGGCGCAGGATCGTTGTAGTTAAGGTTGGTTGAAGACCAGCCGAAACTGCGGCAGCTAGTCCATCTACTATCCTAGTGTAACTACCGTTTCCCCGAATCGGGTCATTAATCTCAGCGGTTGACCCGTCGAGACTAATTTGAAGTCTTACACCAGGGTTTAACTCGTCTAAACTCGAGACCTGTTGGGCTGAAGGACTGAGCCCAGCAAGTTCAGTGAGTCGATCTCCTTTTAGTAAAGTTCCATTTGTCAGCATGACTAGTTCGCGTCGATGATTCACAATTACGTGCGAACAGAGTCGTTTAATATCTGGACGGGCTAAAGGCTCCCCACCGGTAAAGAAGACTCTCTGCACACCAAGTTCTACAGCTTGATCGATTGCGTTAAGAATCAGATGGGTGTCAAGGCCCTGCGTCAGAGTAGGTCCAGATGACACAAGACAATGCTCACATTCAAGGTTGCAGAAATCGTTCACCTGCACCCACAATTCATCAAGATGGTCAAGGTTTAGGTAAGCTTTACGACCAAGATATTGATTTGAAATAGTATCGTTAGTTGACAAAAAACCTTGACGCAATGCGTCTCGCGTAAAAGTTTCAACCTGTAGCCACGCCAGTGTCGAGTCAAGACCAGATTGCGCCGCGTAGTCCTTTACAATCTGCTTAAACGGGGTTCGGCCATCACAATGTTTAAGTAACCACAATCCTCGTTCGTCACTAGAAATCCAATTAGGTGATTGTGGATCCAAGGCCACAAATCCATTAGGTACGCACATAACCGAAAATTCTGGTGCAAAAAGTATCGTATTCGCATCAACATAATCCGACATTAAAGTACGCCTATTTTAGCACTGTAGCATCAACGGTTAAGAAATTTTTACATAGAAAACCATTAAACTAATCTGAGTTTAGTGTAAATATTGCGATCTAAAAAATTAAAGGCATAACGTAGCAAAACATGGCTATCTTTCTAGCTTGGTATCCGATAGAGGCTTCATAAACCATATTGCTAGACCTACAATAGCCACAAGCCCATATTCCAGAGGCTCAACCCACGCCGGTAGCACCCAACCACTACCCTGAAGTTGTGATATCCAAACTACGTACGTGAGCAATGACATATGAGTCCACACCATCAATGGCCAAGTCCCCCGAGAGACCAAAAAAGGCGTAAGCCAAACAAGGTACCACGGATAAACAACAGGCATTAAGAAAAGAGTCGTTGCCATCGGCCAAGCCCAAGCTTCAGGAGCATCTATTGGAAGGCGCAACCTGGCAAAAATAGCCACTCCAAGACCAATTAAAATTGCAAACACTAGAACACCTACCGTGCCAAGAAATGGTTCGAACCATAAGAAAAATGGCCCATTAAAACGCCATTGCTCAATATAAGCACCTAACGAACCAAATGGGACAACAAATGACCAAGAAGTGAAAGGTGCATAAAACGCTACGATAGCAACAACAGCTATAAATAAATCTCGAATACGTACACGACCCCATAATAAAGGCACTAAAACAATCGGAAGAAACTTAACGCCAAAGGCCGCTGCAAGGGATAACGCTGCAACCATTGTTCGACCGGCAAGCAATGCATAGGCAACGCTAACTACCAGTAACGTCCCTAGCAGGTCAAGATGACCTCCACCAGCACCCTCTAGCGTTACTAAAGGATGCCAGGCATAAGCCAACAACCACCAGGGATTCTTTCCCATCAGAAGTAGCCAACGCCACAAAATCACTATGATTAATAGATCAAAAAAAACAATCGCTAGAATAATTGCTGTAACCGATTCATGAACTGTTGTAATAACACGAAGGAACAGTTCTGATACTGGTGGGTAAATCGTTGGTAGTTTCGCACTAGTTGGATCGATTCGCCGTGTTACATCTGTGTGTAGATGTGCAAGATCTGGATCGTCTGGACTTGATAGATAAGGATTGTGGCCGAACCTTTGCACACGACCATCCCAGACATATCGATATACATCGTCTGAAACTAATGGTGCCTCTATAACAAATCCGACTCTCCATGCAACAGATATTAATAAGCAGACCAACAGCAACCGAGAAGACCCTACCAAGTTTTGGGAAATAAAATAGAGGGCTATTGTGTACACAAGCACAGCAACCCCCATTAATACTAGAAATAAAGCAGTCTCTACTCTTGCATCTAAACGTGCGACAATTAAGAAGACTAAAAACAACAAGGCACCGCAAGTTAAAACTCGCTTAGCCATTAAGAAGTCGTTCGCTCGCGACGAGTACGCCAGAGCACCCAGATCGTTATAAACATTCGTGTTCCAGCCGAAATTACACCGCGAACCGTCCCAGAAATTTTAGACTGACCGATACGAGGCCTTTGCCGAACAGGCAACTCGAGTGTGCGTAAACCACACTCAAATGCCTTTACCTGCATCTCAATCGTCCATCCCCAAGTACGATCCGTCATCTGAAGACAGTCTAAAGATTCACGGCGAATAGCACGAAATGGAGCGAGATCGAGATAGTGTGTTTGCCAAAGTAAATTGATTAGGCGAACACAAATCGCAGTTCCAAACAGTGCCGAAAATGAACGTCCAACCCCACCCCGAACACCCATAACAAAATCAGATTGACCTTTGATAATAGGTTCTACAAGCTTACTTATTTCCTGTGGATAATCCGTCCGATCGGCATCTAAGAACACAACGATATCAGCATCTCTTGTTTGCTGAAGTCCAGCTAAACAGGCTCGTCCGTAACCAGGTATTGGTTCATTCACCACAGTAACCCCGCATGCCCGTGCTAAAGAGGCAGTGGAATCCGTTGATCCGTTATCAACAACAACAACTGAACTGACGTAGCTAGGAATTTCTACAAGAACAGACTGGATCGATTGTTCCTCGTTTAAAGCTGGAATAATTACAGCTATATGAAGTGCTTCTCGAATTAATTCATTAGACTGCTTGATAGGAGACAAGAAAATTGATTGATTAGCCGACAGTGCATCCTTAGCAACAGAACTCCCATAATAGATCCTCGCTAAAAGTCTTGGTGAAACACCAGCATAATAAAATCCAAGCAAACAAATATTTATAAACGTTCGATAAACCCAACCGTCCTGCTCCCATCTACGACTCGAAACCCAAATAGGCGTCACCGAACGAAACATTCGCCCTCGTCGACGAAGTCGGTGTACTAAGTCAATGTCTTCCATAATCGCAAGCGATCGATAACCCCCGAGTTCTTCGAAAATGTTTCGCCTAACAAACAAACCTTGATCGCCGTACGGCAAACCTAGCTTTCGAACACGCCAAGCAACACCACGTTCAATTAATCTGGCTGCCCGTGTCGAAGACGTAATTGAAAATCGAAAAGCTCCACTAATAATCTGAGGGTCTAGATCTGCTTTTCGTATTTCATTAACCCAACCTAACTCCAAACGCGTATCAGCATGCAGGAATAGTAGCCACTTTCCCTTGGCGTGCTTGGCGCCTTCGTTCATCTGTATTCCCCGACCAGCCGGACTATTGATCCAATGTATACCCCTAAAACGTTCACGAACACTCTGAACCGTGGAGTCGGTAGTGTCACCATTCACAACGATCACTTCATTTTCTGTATCACTATCAATCTCAGGGTCAACCAGAACATTCTGATTCCATAAAATTTCAAGAAGTTCCTCAAGTTGCTGAGTATCACGAAGGACGGGGATTACGATTGAGATAAAGAGGGGAACCATGATTGCCTTTGATCTAATCCTAGAAAAACTTCAATTTCAGACCAAACGCGATTGAGACTCACTGAAAGTTTGTGATCGTCATTCAGCATGACGAGTCGAACATGAGAGCGTGTGTCTGCAAATCGTTTCACCATTTCAGGATCGACAACCTCATCGTGTTGCCCCTGGAGTACGAGTGTCTGGATAGATGTTTCCGTTGCAAACGAATCGTAATTACTCGCATTGGAATAGAGTTCGTAATGTACGCGATAAAGCTCTCCATAAGTATGGTGCATCACTTCAAGCCATCCACTCTCACGCCACCGCATATACTGCTCGTAACCAAGATCATGCATGCCACTCTTGCCAAAATTAAGAGCCGGTGACAATAGAATCATTTTTTCAATCGGATGAACTGAAATAGTTTCGGAAAAACTACGCTCAGCTATATGAAGCACAACAAACGCACCTAAACTAGACCCGATTAACACAGTAGGAGCCGAAGGAAGACCACTAAGAAGGTCTGAAACTTGTCCGATCATTCGTGTAACCGTTAATGTGGAAAAGTTTGGTTGATTGAGATCAGGACAGTGCAGTTTAAGCCCACGTGAAGCAAATAGGTTTACTAGGAACCGAGCCTTTCTAGAATCTGGAGATGAAGCAAAACCATGCAAATAAATAAAGTGCTTAGATGGCTGATGCACAACTAAATGGTGAGAAGTGATATGTTAGAGTAAATTTTTACAATTAGGGCTACAACGACATGGGATTTCTCCCTCACCCTCTGTGTAATAGTTATAAGTCAGTTCCTCGCCCGGTCTAATATTACGTCCAGCACAAATCCAAATCGTATGACCAATAATATTGCTATAGCAATTCGGCTTGCAGGAGTGATTGATAAACCTGGCTATATTACCACCCACACCAGCATCTCGCGTCCAACGCCGATTAACCCTAAAGCACCAGATCTGACCCTTTTCTAAATACTTTTCCTCTCGTTTCTGGCTGTCTTTATTAAGAATCTTCTCACCTGCATAATCGATAACACGTTTGTTCTTATTGATGGACCCTAAAGCAAAAACGCCCCATCCATGAAGCTTTGAACGTCTTCTCCGAATCCTTGGCATATTATTAGGAATTGGCATATACAATAGCGTGATTTAAATTAGCGAAAAGAAAAACTCTTTTTATAAAATGCAACCCAAGGCAGTGCTGCGATTGAGATGATTGTCTCTAGCGAACCACTGTGAGCTACAGCCTCTCTTCAATAACATCGCAGTTCTAGTTTCTCTCTCATCGCCTCGCGATGCGTAAGTAATTATAAATTAAATGCCGTCTCCGCGCTTCACCGACAGCACTCTGAAGTTCCTTCGCTCAATCCAGAAAAACAATAACCGTGAATGGTTCCGCACTCACCGAAATCAGTACGAAACGAATGTCCGCAAACCGATGATTGAGATTCTTGATAGACTCTCTGTGGATCTTCTACGATTTGCACCCGATTTGATTGCATCGCCAAAACGATCCATGTACCGTATTTACCGAGATACTCGATTTTCTTCTAATAAATCCCCACTTAAAACACAAATCGCAGCAATAATGCCCCACCGTGAATTAACTAAACATGGGGGTGCCGGATTGTACTTTCATATAGCCCCTGATCACGTATTGATAGGTGCTGGAATCTATGCACCCGAACCTCGCGAACTGAACTATCTGCGTGAACATATTTCGCTAAATTCGAACCAACTTCGCACAATCGTTGAATCTCCCTCGTTTCGTCGAAACTTTGGTGAGCTAAAAGGGCAACGTCTTAAACGTGTGCCACGTGGATTCGACCATGATCACCCAGCTGCCTATTATTTAAAGTTTCGTCAATTCTTGGCTAGTAACGAACAGCCCACTCATTTTGCAACTCGACCTCGCTTCTATAATTCCTTAGTTCGTCTCTTTGAACAACTCTCTCCATTTGTCTATTTCCTTAATGAACCTCTAGTTAGAAGGTAAAATTGCATACGTGAAATCTAAACAACCACTCCTACAGTTAGCGGGTTTGTTTCTCAAGCTGAGCATTACGGCATTCGGTGGACCGGTAGTCCATATCGCCATGATGCATGACGAGGTAGTTAATCGTAGAAAGTGGCTTACAGATACGGATTTCCTAGACCTTCTAGCAGCCACCAATCTTATTCCAGGCCCAAACTCAACTGAACTCGCTCTCCATATCGGTTACAAACGTTGTGGACTGCTTGGGTTAATCACAGCCGGAACTTGCTTCATCTTACCAACAGGCCTAATTGTCGGTACGCTTGCATGGGGATATACACGATACGGAGATACTCCGGAAACATCGTGGCTAATGTACGGTATTAGCCCAGTAATTATCGCAATCGTGCTCAAGGCAATCTGGAAGCTCGGAAATAACGCTATAAAGAATTTAACTGATGGTGTGCTCTGCATCTCAGTGGCCATGCTTTCACTCTCTGGCATCAATGAGATTGTGTTACTGGTGTGTGGAAGTCTCATAACACTTATTGTTCGCTTTAGCAAGGGTATGACTGTTGCTAGCATGCTCACCATTGCTGCCAGTACTACTATCGCAATTAAAGCCATCGCTCTACCAATAGGCCAAGCGGTGGTGCCTTTCACTTTGACACGTCTTACGTTGTTCTTCGTTAAAGTAGGTTCTATTTTATTTGGCAGTGGTTACGTACTCTTAGTGTTCCTGAGAGCAGATCTCACTGAACGCTGGGGCTGGCTAACCGAACAGCAACTCATCGATGCAATAACAATTGGTCAGATCTCACCTGGACCGATATCAACGACGGCAACCTTCATTGGATATATACTTGGAGGATGGGTCGGCGCAGTTCTAGCAACAGTAGGCATCTTCATCCCTGGATTCATCTTTGTTGCAGCGACACAACCTCTAATACCAAGACTGCGATCATCAAAACTAACCAGTAGTCTACTCAACGGCATTGTGGTTACATCATTAGGATTAATGCTAGCCGTTACATGGCATCTAACCTTGTCAGCCATCATTGACTTTCCAACGATAGGACTTGCACTTGGATCAGCACTTGCACTGACTCTATGGAAGATCAACGCAACATGGGTTATCTTGGGCGGAGCGATCACAGGTTGGCTGTTGCATGGTGTGATTTAACTCGCTTGCAATAGCCTTTGGCAATAATTACAACGGAACCATGCTACACGACTCGTGGAGATAACACTCACTGATGACACATAATTTCTGGTTGATGAAATGTGAGCCTGCAGCTTATACGATCAAAGATTTAAAACGAGATAAAGTGACATGCTGGGAAGGGGTCAGAAACTTCCAGGCACGAAACTTTATGCGCGACCAGATGCAAGTCGGCGATCAGGTCCTGTTTTATGCATCGAACGCCGAACCATCTGGCGTTACCGGACTTGCTAAAATTGCCAAGACCGGCTATCCCGACCATTATTCCTGGAGAAAGGGTCACAAATACTTCGATGCCAGAAGCACAAAAAATAAGCCGATCTGGTATATGGTCGACCTGATATTCGTCGAGCAGTTCGCCAACACTGTCTCACTCTCTACGTTGAAGAACGCCAAAGGTCTCGAAAAAATGATGGTCACAAAAAAAGGAAGCCGCTTGTCGGTGCAACCAATAACCAAGGCCGAACATGCTATCGTCGTCAAACTCGGCCGAAAGACCGAGTCAAAACGACCCTGATCCTTACTCAACCGGAACGATAACCGCATAACAAATCAGGTTACCAGAACATCACGCAGGCACCTTTTAGCACGCAGCATTAAAACTAATAAACTCCTTATCGATTTCGTATGTCATGATTGTCCTTGATATCTACCGACATAAACTATTTCTCGTTAAACAACTACACTCAACATCCTAGGTCGAGTAAGGTTTATTAAAAAATATGAGAATAGCTAGCATCGTTATAGGGCTAATACTAGTCTGTCCAATTCCTGCAATTAGCGAAAACTCGTTTGAGAATCAATCAACAACTTCCCAAGAATCGTTAAGACTCGGAATCATCGATAGCCCAACACCACCCATTGCTCCGAACACCATCAACCGTGACGAAGAAGGACGAGCCACCATACGTGCCATCCGTCTTAACCAACCACTTCAATTTGATGGCCGTCTTGATGAAGAACTCTACCGTGAAATCACACCAGTAAATGGTTTCTTGCAACAGTATCCTAATGAAGGTGAACCTGCTACTGAACGCACTGACATATGGATTCTGTTTGACGACCAAAACCTTTATATCTCCGCATTCTGTTATGAAACCCATCCCGAACGTCAGGTAGCGAGAGAACTTCGCCGAGATGAACGAGGAGTGTCACAGCAAGACAATCTGTCGATATCTCTAGACACATTCTATGATCGGCGTAACGGCGTGTACTTCCAAACTAACCCACTTGGTGTAATCCGTGAACAGTCAATTACTGATGCCTCATCGAACTCCAGTTGGAACACCGTGTGGGATGCAAAGGTCATGAACACGACGCAAGGCTACACAGTTGAAATGATGATTCCGTTTAAGTCGTTACGATACCGTCGGGCAGGTTCCCAAATCTGGGGAATTAACGTGCGGCGTCAAGTGAAGTGGAAAAACGAAACCTCTTACTTGAATCCAATGCCTGTGTCTTATGGAACTGCTGGGATCCTTCAAATGGCAATCGCCGCGACACTTGTAGGACTTGAAACTCCGGAACAATCAGTGAACATCGAACTAAAGCCGTACATGGTGTCATCGCTAACCACAAATCTAGAAGCCGCTGTGCCATTTAACAATGACCCTGCACTGAACGTCGGTCTTGACTTTAAGTACGGCCTAACAAGAAGTATTACAGCAGATGTAACGATCAATACAGACTTTGCACAAGTTGAAGAAGACGTTCAACAGGTTAATCTCACTAGGTTTAGTTTGTTTTTTCCAGAAAAACGAGATTTCTTTCTTGAAGGACAAGGAATCTTTGGTTTTTCTGGCCAAGGCGACGGTGGTCCATCCGATGGTTTCGGTGATGTACCCACAATGTTTTTTAGCCGACGAATCGGCTTAAGT
>Ga0315336_1001085_pt1 | contig 58811 bp, 39 predicted proteins | sample ASW5metaG_FD_204512 | JGI IMG/M metagenome (GOLD analysis project Ga0315336, IMG submission 204512) | Ammonia-oxidizing marine archaeal communities from Monterey Bay, California, United States - ASW #5 | ecosystem: Environmental > Aquatic > Marine > Intertidal zone | place: USA: California...
CAAGTGCTTCAGGTCGCTGGAGCCAGCATTCTGGTAGAGTTCGAGACATCGGGGCGTAGCGCAGTCTGGTAGCGCACTTGACTGGGGGTCAAGTGGTCGCAGGTTCAAATCCTGCCGTCCCGACCAACTAAATCCCTCTTAAACCCAGTAAAAATGCAGTGTTTAGGTTCATTGGACACAATGAGCCCCAACACGGTACGATTGGGTTCGCTGTAATTGCGCTGTAATCCGGCAAGTTCTCAAGCGCGAACGGGTTTCGCTCGCTGTAACGTCGCTGATTGCGATGCGCACTTGAGGAGGACCAATGGCCCATAATCGCTTCGCCTTCACTGCGGACCGGTTGCGCAGAATTAAACGGCCCGAGCGACTTGAACGCTACTACGATACAAAGACGCCTGGTCTGATGTTCGTCATCACGCCCAATGATGCGCGCACGTTTTACTTCGCGTTTTCTTCTCCCGAACTTTTCGTCGAATCAACCAAGGGACTGCGAAAGAAGACTCGACAGTTGACCCTTGGGCGCTTTCCCTCCCTCACGGTAGATCAAGCCCGAAAGGCATGCTCTGATGCGGCTGCATTGCTTGCTTCCGATATTGATCCAATGGAGTGGCGGCGCCGAAAAAGGGTTGAGACCCAACTCGAGGCTGCTGTGAACGAAGATTCAGCTCTATGGACGTTGCGCTATCAACTGGACAACGACGATTCAGCGTATTGGCGCAACGCAAAACGGCGCCAGCTAAAAACGACGGACAATGCAGTTAGTGTCATGCGTAAACACTTTACGTGGATGATTGACCACCGCCTGGAAGACATTACGGGAGCGGATTTGCAGGTCTGGTATGACGGCGCAATTAGTGAGAAACGAGCGTCGGATAAGGATGCTAAGATCGGCGGCATTAATCGAGCGGTTGCTTATCTACAAGGAGTGTATAGACAGCTACGGGAGGCTACTGCATTTTCGGATCACCCCTTCACTGCGACCCCATTTATTGGTTTTCACACTGTTTCAGAGCCCAAAGAGAAGATTACGTTCATAGAGCCGGAGCAGCAGTCGATCATGCTTGATGCTGTCGATGAACTCGTTGAAGGGCGTCCTGATTGGGCTTGGTTCGGATTGTTAGTTCGTTTTGCTCTGGCTACAGGGTGTCGGCGAGGAGAGATGCTTAGCGCGAAGACTGATCAATTCGAGAAGCGCGGTGACCGGGTGCTATTCCACGTTCCGGAGAACAAAGCGAGCCGGCCTCACAATGTGCCCATCAATCCAAAGCTTTGGAAGCTCATTGAGGAGTACAGGGTGCAGCACGGAGTCAAATCTGATGGTTTTTTGTTCCCGCGTGCACGCGGAGCGACGTACAAGGATCGTGATATTCGAGACCAATGGAAAGCGCTTCACGAAAAGGCGGAACTGCCTGCGGACTTCACGTTTCATTCGCTTCGTCATCAATTTGCCGTTAACGCACTCAAAGCAGGTGTTCGCATCGAAACACTTCGAGAACTAATGAATCACGCAAACATCGCTACAACTCAGCGGTACGCGCACGTCTTGCCGGAAACGAAGGTCGATGCGATAGACAAGATTGGTGAAGGCTTGTTCTAAGTTGCGGAAACTGCGCTCCAAGTCTTGACAAGAGTGAAAGAATGTCCGAATCTCAAGGGATAAACCACTGCTCGTGGGAGTCCGTTAAGTTGGATTCAGGCTCACCCTAACAAAGCGGGTGAGAGAGCTAGCGCACCGATAGTGCCCATCTCTCAGCGTATGAAGTCAAAGCGTTGAGTTGTCGAAAAAAGAGATGATGGGAAGGACCACGTTTCGGATGTGACGATGCCACGACACCTCGTCGTGAACTCGAAAGCGAGCCTCTAACAGAGGCGCCGCTATGATAGAAACACAATTCTTCCCTGGGTCCGAACAACTCGCGTCCGTCATGCGCCCACCGAAAGATGTCGTGTGGTTGCCAACGTTCAACTGGATCCTGTCCCGTTTCCCCTTTCTCTCCAAGCGGTCGCTGCAGGAGATCAGTATCCGCGAAGGGGATCTCTTTGGAATGCCCATGCCCCAGAGCTTCCGCGTTGGAAAGGTGCGCGCATCTACCGAGGCTGAGCTAGAGCGCTGGTATGCAGAAGTAGTTCAGTCCCTCGCTCGTCAGTGTGAGGACCAAGCGCGGAAGCCACCTCGGTCCACAGCACAATGAACGAGGTTGGAAGAACAGTCATGCCTCACCCGTCTATTCCAGTGCGAAAGACTGTCACTCACTTACTAGTCCTATTGCTCGACGTCGTCAGCTTTCAAGTTACTGACAGACCGTGGGGGACCCATGGGTGATGTGGTTAGGTTTCCAGGGATAGCCGAAGAAGTGGGTAGAGAGAACGCAGAAGTCGTGAAGACGCTTGTTTATGAGCACTCGCCGCAGGCGTTTGGGTGGACCGCCTTAGAGGCGAACGTCATCCGAGCAATTGCAGCGAAAAGCGACGATGGGGGCGAGTGGCGCACTCTGAACAGCGGCGAAATAGCGAAGGAAGCAATGTCACCATCCCATGACGTGGTCGGTCGGGCAATTTCCAAAGCCGCGCTAATTGGCGTGATCGAGGTCCGAGATCGAAAGCCGGGATCTCAGTACTTCAAGGTTCGATTCCGCCGGTCGGCACTACTCAGGGAAGTGGGAGAGTTGTAACAAGTGAATTATTCAAAAAACACGCTTACAGCGTATTGCCCTACGCAAACAACGTGTAGTAATTGCCAAAAACAGCTGCTTCCAACGCTAGTAGCGTGTTATTTCGACCCCTATGTATATGTAGGTCCCAGTGGAACTCTCCTTCTTTTCCGAAAGCCAATGCTTGATCTTCAGGCGAAGCCCAAAGTACAACCGCCAGCGGCTTGCGGTTTGTGTGCTGCGCTTCGCGAGAAATTTGTTCGTCTTTGGGGGAGGCAATGAAACAGGTGTTCAGATACGACAGACACGACGCCGAGCTCTTGCTGATCAAGATCACGGACAATGGCTGGGTAACTGTGCGGCTCCGTTGTGGTGGTAAGTCCTGGGATCTCGGTTGGGATGGGAGGCGGTTGGCGAAGAATCGGTCTGCTGATGCCCTGCAGAAATACTCCCCAACACTCAGGGCGGCCGCAGTAAACGCGCTTCATCAGTGGTGCGCGCTCGACCAACATATTTTTCAAACGGCCAAGAGCGCTGGAGGAGGAATCTGATGACCCAAAAGAAAACGAAGTACATCGCGCCGAATGCGCAGATCGCCCACCTCGCGCAGCATGACGAGGACGATCAGAACACTCAATCGCAGATAGAACGCCGGAGCCCCCAGGCTAGAAACTCGGAAGACCCCCACAAAGCAAAGTCGGGGTGCGTAGAGAACCCGCAATTGGAATTGGAATTTGATGGTGGGTAGGCCAGAAGAGAAACTCGCGGCCGGTTTTCCGCTAATGCTTCTCGTTGCGCCCGACCTGTGTAAATCAATCGACGAATGGGCGGCGACGTTCGATGCCCACGCCCATGTTACGACGAGAAAGGTAGTTCATACAGGTAATGACCAATAGGAGGATATCGGATGATGGAAAGAGACAAACGCATGCTCATTTTCGATCGAGATCAATTGCCCACGATGTTTGAAGCACACGTGCTTCACGTGATGTACAAGTCTGGATGCCAGTCTCCGAGAAGCATCGCTAAGAAAATCATGCCGAGAGAAATCAAACGCAAGCATTTTGGTACTTACGTTGAGGAGGCCGTATTTCTCGTTGAAGAAGCCCAGATGCGGTTGGCCGAGAAAGGTTTTCTGGAGTGGGTGCAAAAAGACCCGCCTGGACGATCAGAGTAGCTCTGGGCCCGGACTATGAAGCAGCAGATTCAATCTGAATTTCCAAGAGATTTACAGCCACAACATGAGGGGAGTAATTAGATATGTTTAACGACACGTGGATCTGGCGCTGTCCGCAATGCGGCCATCCATCAGCTAACATTTGTCATCATGTAAAAGTGCATGGTCGGCAAAGCGGCGGTTTCGAAGTTTCCATGTCGGGAGTCGACCTGGATCTATATGTAGACGCTCACTGTGAAAACTGTGGTCATGGGGCGTACGTTGAAGACTTTTACAAGCCTCCCGGACCATCGACAAGAAATGTTGATTCGGTTCTGATCGGCCGAAGCATTTGATGGATAGTCCGAAGTCCTCTGCATTGGAAAGCGCTTTCCTCTGCGCCACGTGCGCTACCCAAGACAATTTTATCGTTTATCGATATGCTGTATATAAAACCAGTATACAAAGTGCTCCCATATAACTACATAGGTAACTCGCTATGGCCGAAGTGGTCGTAGATACGAAATTTGGCAAATCGCTAAACCCGGCCCAACACCGGGCCGCAATCTATGGTGCCGGAGATGCCGTCGGTAGCCCACTGCTGGTTATTGCAGGCGCCGGGACTGGGAAGACGAATACTCTGGCTCATCGGGTGGCCTATCTGCTAACAAACAACGTCCGACCTGAACGCATACTTTTGATGACCTTCAGTCGTCGGGCCGCGCAAGAGATGCTCGCACGCGCAGAGCGAATTGCGACCGAGGCCCTGGCGGGGACGAAGTTGAGCAAAGCAATTGCAGCCTCAACCCGTCAAATGTGGTCAGGCACCTTTCACGCCATAGGCAATCGTCTCTTGCGGGAATACGCGCCATCGCTCGGCTTGGACTCCAGTTTCTCTATCCTGGATCGTGGCGACGCCGCCGACTTGATAGACATCGTGCGCAACGATCAGGGCTTGGCTAAGAAGGCGAAACGATTCCCCAGAAAGGACACCTGCTTATCGATCTACTCGCGTCGGGTAAACACTGGGCATACCCTGATCGAAACCCTCGACCAGGCCTTTCCATGGTGTGCCGAATGGGAAGAAGAGTTGAACACGCTGTTTCGGGGCTATGTTGAGGCCAAGCAAGCCCAACAGTTACTCGATTACGACGACCTGCTGCTCTACTGGCACATCTTAATGCAGGAACGAGCGTTAGCCGACGATGTCGGCGCAAGATTTGATCATGTGCTCGTCGACGAATATCAGGACACCAACACTTTGCAGGCCGACATCCTGCTTGCACTAAAGCCTGACGGTCGGGGTGTGTGCGTGGTGGGGGATGATGCCCAGTCGATCTATTCCTTTCGCGCCGCAACGGTCGAGAACATCCTAAAGTTCCCGCAACACTTTGAGCCTCCTGCAGAGGTCATCACGCTGGATCAAAATTACCGATCTGTACAGCCGATCCTTGATAGCGCCAATGCGCTCATGAATGAAGCCAGCGATCAGTTTGAGAAGCACCTACGCTCTGATAAGGCGTCGGCCCAGAAGCCGCGCTATGTGATGGTGGAAGACGATCGAGCACAAGCGATGTACGTGGTCGAACAAATCCTGCAACAACGCGAAGAAGGGACTTTGCTCCGTGACCAAGCGGTCTTGATGCGCAAATCCCACGACAGCGACGTGCTGGAGCTTGAACTGGTGCGCCGGGATATCCCTTACGTGAAGTATGGGGGACTCAAGTTTCTCGAAGCCGCCCATGTCAAAGATGTGCTCGCACTTTTACGACTCGTAGACAACCCGAAGAATCGTCTAGCGGGCTTTCGGACATTGCAGTTGCTGCCTGGCGTAGGTCCAGGGACAGCAGAGCGATGTCTTGACCACATCGAGCATAGCGGTGGCACCCTCACGGCGATGCGTGATTTCAGTCCGCCGGCTCAAGCGCATGAGGGCTGGCCGGATTTCCTTGCTCTCATAATAAAGCTGAGCGAGGCATCGCATTGGGATGGCCAGATGACGCTGGTCCGCAATTGGTATGAACCCCACTTGGATAGGCTGCACGGTTCGGCTCATGTCCGCGCGGGCGACCTCGAACAGTTGGAATCGCTCGCCAGCCAGCATCGCAGCCGGGAAAGTTTTCTGACTGAACTAACACTCGACCCGCCTCAAGCCAGTAGTGATGAAGCCGGACCGCCGCTACTTGACGAGGACTACCTTATTCTCTCGACAGTCCACTCGGCGAAGGGCCAAGAGTGGGACAGCGTGTATACGCTGAATGTTGTTGATGGGACATTCCCAAGTGAGTTTTCAACCGAGAGCGCCGAGCAGCTTGCGGAAGAACGCCGCTTGTTATATGTGGCGATGACACGAGCAAAACGCAATCTGCATCTGATAGCACCACTCAAATTCTACGTAACTCAACAGCGTCGTTTCGGCGAGCGACACTTATTTGGCGCTCGTAGTCGGTTCATGACTGAAAACGTGGGCGCCACGCTCGAGTCGGTAGCTTGGCCTGCCGAGAGCGATGAATCGAAGCAGCATCCGAAGCAGAACGTCCGCATCGATGCGGGTGAGCGCATGCGGTCGCTGTGGGACGACTAGATGCAGCCTTGCGGGAGAGCGATGTCAAGATTCCCCGACGGTTCTGCACAAACGATCATTTTCTTCCAGGAAGTCCTCCGCGAATTCGCGCATTGTGGTGCGCGTGATTGACCGAATTGCCTTGATTTTGGACCGCAATCCAATATCTGATGACTCTTTGGTGTCGGAGGGGCAATTGAATCTTTCACTTTGTCGACCAAATACGACATCTGTTACATCGAGCGAAAATAGGTAAAGGCAAGCTGTTTACTGCGCTTCTGTCACTATGAAAGAGAGACAAAAACGGACAATGTGTTCGCCCCCCGGTGCGGTGCGCGCCAAGAGTTACTATCTCACGCCCCTTGATAAGCGACGATTCCTCATGCGGCTCAAGGAAACAGGTCATGTATCGCAAGCTGCGATTGCCGCGGGCCGGCCGCGAAACGCGTTCTATCGGTTGCGCGATCGTGATCCTTGGTTTGCGAAACGTTGGTATGAGTCGATGAATTACTACTTGCAGGGTGGGTTACACGATCGGGAACAAACTGACGCGATCCGAAGAGCGGCGATGGTTTTCGCCAAGAATTTGAAGCGCAGGTATGAAAAGTATGCAACGACGCCACTCGAGTGATCGCGTCGTTAACGGAGAGCAACGCGCTGGCTCGGTATGCTGCTCGGATTTAGAAGCCAACTTGTCGAATCTCTGTCCGATTAGAATGAGTATGCGCTGAGCTATGATCTCGTGAGGCAGGTTTGTTTCGATAAGGAACAGCCTCCATAAAGCAGTCAGTTGGACAAAATGTATCGCCAGAATTTCGTGATCATCGGACGGATAGTCCGGCGGTCGCGCTTTGTGCATGGTACATCAGCGCTCGCTTAGAAATCCGTATCAGCACAAGTACAATGAACCCTAGTATTGTTGGTTTCCGAACTGCGTTAGTTGTTGAAACTAACGTCGAAGGCGAATGTAAGGTCTAAAGTATATGGGACGCGTGCTAGTAAGTTGGATTGGCGGGAATGACCTAGCCGCTGTCTCTGGAAAGCTGGAGGGACCCATTGCGACCACTCTCTCGTCTGAGAGTTTTGACGAAGCCCATCTCCTTTACAATTATCCCAAAAAGGAGGTGGACGATTATCTTGAATGGCTACAGCAACGAGTACCAACTGAGATAAAAGTACAATCGGCAAAGCTTAGATCACCCGTTGACCATGGTGAGATTTACGGATATGCCGACACCGCGCTGTCTTCTCTAAAGGCAGCTAATAGCGACATCACCGTTCTCCTCAGTCCTGGCACGCCAGCTATGCATGCAGTCTGGATATTGCTGGGAAAAACAAAATATAGAGTAGATTTTGTTCAATCTTCTTCCGAGGAAGGCGTGCAAAGGGTCGACATTCCATTCGACATATCGGCTGAATTTCTACCGGGTGTTGCAGAACAAAGGGCTGGGTACTTTGTAAGAGACGTTGCGGTACCCGTTTCAATTGATGCTGCCTTCGATGACATCCTCACGCAAAATCCTGATATGAACTCCCTGAAATCGCGTGCGACGGTTCTCGCAACTTGGGAAGTACCAGTACTAATTCACGGAGAAACTGGGACCGGGAAGGAGCTTTTCGCAACGGCGATCCACAATGCTAGTCGAAGGCAAGACAAACCCTTCAAAACTGTTAACTGCGGTGCAATGCCTGTAGAACTAGTGGATTCCATACTGTTCGGGCATGTTAAAGGGGCTTTTACGGGTGCGGTCTCTGACCAGGAAGGGATCTTTAAACAAGCTGACGGCGGGACGCTCTTTTTGGATGAGTTTGGCGACCTATCCGCCGAAACCCAAGTAAGGCTACTCAGGGTTCTCCAGACAGGCGAGATCAATCCCATCGGTAGTAAGAAATCGGAGCAAGTTGATATTCGCGTTGTCGCTGCAACGAATCGAAACCTTATTGATGATGTGGCCAGCGGAAAATTTCGTGAAGATCTTTTTTACCGCATTGCTGTTGGGGTCATTCATTTACCGCCAATTCGCGAACGCAAGGGAGATGTTGGTCTACTCGTCGCGGAATTCTTAAAACAGATAAACGAAGATGCGAGCGATCATGCAAAATTAGAACATAAACATATTTCTCCTAAGGCAAAAAATATTCTCCTGAACCACACATGGCCTGGTAACGTACGTGAGCTGTATTCGACATTGTTGCGCGCTTGTTTGTGGAGCACCGGAAAGGAGATCCTACCGCAGGACGTTGATACAGCGTTATTTCAAATGACCCTAGCCAAGGGTGATATATTGAAAAGAGTGTTTGATAAAAACTTTGAGATTCAATCACTTATGGATGAAGTGGCTAAGCACTATATTAAAAAAGCCCTTGGTGAAGTAGGGGGTAGCAAAACTCGAGCAGCGGCACTGTTAGGTTTGCCGAATTATCAAACACTCAATAATTGGATGAAAAAGTACGACCTAAGGTAAAACTGGCACGCTATTAGCATTTAGACGTGTATGGAGAAATCAGCGTATATGGAATCAACGAATTTCGAGTTCGTTAGATCAAAAAATGAATCCCTGGCAAATCTGGGCGGACTTGCTGAGGCGGTGTTGCATCTAGATCCTGGGAGTGCGCTGACGCGTCTTCGAAGTTTCGCTGAAGAAGTAACAAAATCTATATATGAAAAAGAGAGGCTTCCAAGACTCCCGCAAGCTTCATTCTTTGACCTACTCGTCGATAAGGTCTTTGAACACTGTGTGAATCGATCGCTTGCGCATCAGCTCCATTTTCTGCGCAAACAAGGCAATGAGCCAGCCCATGGCGGAACAGGTAAGCTCAATGATGCAAAATCCGCATTGAAGGTTGCGCATCAACTAGCGGTCTATATGTCCGTAAAGTACTACGGCCTAGATAAATCTGACATCGCAGATTTCAAAGAGGTAGCTGACTCGAGCGGCGAGCTCCAAGACTTAAAACAGACGGTCACTCAATACAAAGAAGCGCTCAATGTAAAAGCGGAAGAAGTCGACCATTTGATTGAGTCTCTTGACGCTGAACGTGCGAGGACAGCAGCCACGCTAGAGGAGCCCTCTGAGGCGACCCAGCAAAACAAGTTTGAAGCGAGTCAACAAGCAGCTGATTCCTTGCAATGGGACGAAGCCAAGACTCGAGCCTTAATAATTGATTCACTTTTGCAGCAGGCGGGGTGGGATGTTGAGGACCCGAGTCAGGTCAGTTTGGAGTTTGAAGTTGTTGATGAATCGAATCCAAGCGGGAAAGGATTTGTGGACTACGTCCTTTGGGGTGCAGATGGTCAACCCTTGGCGGTTGTTGAGGCTAAACGCTCAAGCCAGGTCAATCTTCAGGCGGGCCGAGAGCAAGCTCGCCTTTATGCAGATTGCCTGGTCAAGATGGGTTTTGAACGTCCGGTTGTCTTCTACTCGAATGGTTACGAAACGTTCATTTGGGACGACGTACAATACAACACCTACCGACCGGTTTATGGCTTCTACAGCAAGGACAGTTTGGAGTATTTGGTCTACCAACGACAGTTTAGAGAGCCTGACCTGGAAAAGCTCAACCCGGATGTAGATATTGCCGGTCGTCCTTACCAGATCGAAGCTATCAAAACTGTGGCCAGTCGGTTCCAGCAGCAGCGAAGAAGGGGTCTCCTGGTTCAAGCCACGGGAACCGGCAAAACTCGAGTAGCCATCGCTATTGCAGAATTATTGCTCCGAACGGGTTGGGGTAAGCGCGTGTTGTTTCTTTGTGACCGCAAAGAATTGCGAACCCAGGCAGATGATGCGTTTAAGGAGCATTTGCCCAGCGAACCCCGCTGTGTGGTTGGTGAAAAGAACAAGATCGACCAAGCCGCCAGAATCTACATTTCCACATATCCGGGCATGATGAACCGATTCGCTCAGCTAGATATTGGGTTCTTTGATCTGATAGTAGCCGACGAATCCCATCGTTCGATATACAACAAGTACCGGGATTTGTTCGATTACTTTGACGCCCTTCAACTTGGTTTAACTGCGACCCCGGTTAAACATATCAGTCGTAACACTTTTGGCATGTTCGATTGTGAGGATACCGACCCTACATTCGAATTCGGCTTGGACGCTGCTATCAACAATGAGCCGCCCTATTTAGTACCGTTTCGGGTAAAAGACTTAACCACCGAGTTTTTGCGGGAAGGCATCCACTACAACGATCTTGATGAGGATCAGAAAAGAAGGCTAGAGGAGGATTTGGGCGAAGAGGAAGCGAAGCACACGACAATTCAAGGGAAAGACATTGGTCGCAAAATATTTAGTGAAAGTACAGATCGCATCATTATTGAGAACTTGATGACAAATGGCATTAAGGATGAAACGGGATCACTTGTTGGAAAAACGATCATCTACGCCCAGCGTCAAGATCACGCAGAGCACCTCGAGAAGTTGTTTTGCAAAATGTATCCCCAATACGGGACCAAAGTGTGCAAAGTAATTCATAACAAGATACCGAAAGTTGAAACGCTGATTAGAGAATTTAAAAACCCCCTCAGTGATTTCAGAATCGCAATTTCAGTCGATATGCTTGATACGGGCATTGATGTTCCGCAAGTTGTAAACCTGGTTTTTGCTAAACCGGTCCGGTCCTGGGTGAAGTTCTGGCAGATGATTGGTCGTGGTACACGCTTAAGTGAAAATCTCTTCGGGCCGGGCCAAGACAAACAAGAGTTCCTGATATTTGACCACTACTGCAACTTCACCTATTTCGACGAGGAGTATCAAGAAGCAGAGGAAGCGCAGGGTAAATCGTTGTTACAGACCAACTTCGAAGCGAGGTTGGAGCTTGCGAAATCTGCATTACAGAAAAATCATAGAGACTCGTTTGATGTTGCAGTTGATCTGATCCGTGCCGATATTAACGATTTACCGGTCGACAGTATTCCGGTCAAACGCGAACTTCGCACTGTGCACGAGTTGCAACAGACGGATCTACTTCAACGGCTTACCCCAAAAACGCAGCACGTACTCGGCACAATAATCGCGCCGATTATGTCAAGCCGTCCATTACGAGACAAACACGCTATTCAGTTGGACCGCCTCATTGCGAACCTGGAGACGGCTTGGTTGGAAGAAACTAGTTCCTTCGATGACTTGCGAGATCAGTTACTCAACGATCTCAGTCGGCTTGCTGTCAATATTCAGGCTGTGCGTCAAAAAGATGCTGTGATTAGTGAGGTTCAGACTGCTCTTTTCTGGGAGAACATCAGCATTGATCGACTGGAATGGGCGCGGGTAGAACTACGCGGGATCATGAAGTACCGTCAAAGCACCACGGTGCCTGGAGACGGTACACCTTCGACGTCTACCGCAGATACTGGCGTTGTTGATGAGGAGCGTCCTGTTTACATCGCAGGCGCTAATGAAGCGCTGCAATATCGCCGGCGTCTCAAGACCATTCTCGATGAGATGATCACCAGTAACCCGATTCTGCAGAAAATTTATCGCGGAGAACCATTTCAACCCAAAGAACTCAAGACGCTTACTTCGACGATTCTAACTAGTCATCCTGGTGTGAACCTGGAAGTGCTCAACGAGTTTTATGGAAGAGATGCGGACCAATTGGATCAGACTATCCGTGAGTTGATTGGTATGGATTCGCATGCCGTGGAAGCTCACTTTACGAGTTTTCTTCATAGTCATCCAAAGCTGACGGCACAGCAGGTTCGCTTTATGAATCTCTTGAAAAACTACATCGCCGAAAATGGCACGATCACGGTCGACAAGCTATATGAGCCACCATTTAATGCCGTGTCGCATGAAGGCATTGATGGAGTATTTACTAGCGAACATGTCACCGACCTGTTCAGGGTGTTGAAGCCATTTCTGGCCCGTGATGCCGAACGTGACGATACAATCGAAGAGCTGTTATGAGTGATCCTGTTGTAATTGCTACCTGCATTGCTATCGCGATGCTTCTACCTCCACTGAGCTGGCATATTGCATCTCGACGCTTGGGGATGGTTCAGGCCAATTTGTCTGCGATGACTGAGAGGAATGATCATTTGCGGGCTACAGTCAATGACAAACAGCGTGATCTGCAGGCCAGTGATGAGCACCTTCAGAGACTTCAAGACGAATTAGGTTCTAAAATCGCACGCGAGGCAGCGAGCCGGCAATCCGTAGTGGAGCTTGGACAACGCCTGTTGGATGAGCAACAACAAGTACTTGAACTCCGATCCAAATTTGAAGCACTGACTGAAAGTTTGTCCGAACTCAAATCGACGAATGCAAAAATCTTAAGTACTCAGGATGAGCGAGAACAAGCCCACCAACGCGAACTTGAACGCTACGAGTCTCGCGAGTCCGAACAGCGAACGCTGTTCGAGAATATCGCGAACGAGATTATTGAAAAAAAGGGGAAATCTTTTCTGGATTCAAGTAGAAACAGTCTCGGCGATCTACTACAGCCTTTCCGAGAGCAGATTGATGGGTTCCAGAAACGGGTGAATGAGGTCCATGATGATTCCATAAAAGTATCGTCGGCACTGAAAGCAGAAGTACGAAACGTCCTAAAGATCGGTAATCAGATGAGTACTGAGGCGAACAACCTTTCGACCGCAATCAAAGGTGATGCGCAACAACGTGGCGCGTGGGGGGAGGCACAGTTGGAAAGAACCCTGGAAATGAGCGGTCTCGTACAAGGGGCTCACTTCGACAAACAGTCGTCTTTCAAAGACCAAGAAGGGAAGCAAAAGTTTACCGATTACATCGTTAAACTACCCGACGGTAAACAAATCATCATTGACAGCAAAGTTTCGCTGGTCGCATATGATCGTTCAATCTCGGCCGAGTCGGCCGAAGCCGTGAGTGCTGCGCTAGACGAGCACGCAATATCAGTGCGTACGAAGATTGATGATCTGGCAAGCAAGGACTATACCAATTTGATCGGCATGCGCAGTCCTAGTTTTGTTTTAATGTTCATTCCCATAGAACCGGCGTATATAGACGCGCTAAAGCATGAAAAAGATCTGTTCGGCTATGGATATGACAAAGGCATTGTTCTTGTTTCTCATACCACACTGATTCCGATTCTACGAACTGTCGCCAATCTTTGGATGATGGAGCGCAGTAATCAGGAAGCTCGAGAAATTAGCGAGAGTGCAGGAGAGATTTTTAATCAAGTCTGCACGGTCGCTGAGAGGCTGCATAAGCTTGGTGGTACGCTCGCAACGGCTAGCAAACATTACAATGGCACGGTGACTGCGCTAGCGGGTCAACAGGGATTGTATGGCAAGGTAGGCCGCTTCGAAGCCATTTCCGCCAAAGTGAGCAAGAAATTGCCCGCCGTTGAGCCTTCACACATTGATTTCGAAGTAGAAAAGCTCGAACTCATCACCGCGCCCAGTGAACCATCAGCCGATGACGACACTGCTTCATCGCAGAACGGTATATCAGTATCTAAACAAATTGACGGAAACGCCTAGCATGCTAACGGGACATCTAAAAAGCGATATTGACGCCTTATGGACCAAGTTCTGGACGGGGGGCATTACCAATCCACTCACGGTCATTGAGCAGATTAGCTATTTGATGTTTGCTCGCTTACTGGATATGCAAGAAGAATTGGCAGAGCGACAATCCACTCATCGTAAAACTCAAGAATTTGATCGGCTGTTTCCAGACACGAAGGAAGGACAACTCTTGCGTTGGAAAAATTTCCGACAGATGTCTGGTAAGGAAATGCTCAAGCACCTCAAAACGAACGTGTATCCCTACTTCGCGAAGCTCGGAAGCCAACACCATGGCAGTAACACGATGATGTCGGTGGCTGAGTATATGGAAGATGCCGACATGGAAATTAAGAATGAGTCGGTGTTGGTTGCCGCGGTCGACATGGTTGAGAAGCTGCCACTCACCCAATCAGACGTAAAAGGTGATATCTATGAGTATTTGCTGAGCAAACTGACCACAGCAGGTATTAACGGCCAGTTTCGTACGCCTCGGCACATAATCGATACCATGGTGGCGTTGGTTGATCCACAACCAGAGGATGTGGTTGGTGACCCTGCGTGTGGAACTGCTGGATTCCTCGCGCGGACAATGGAGTATTTAAACCAAACACACTCTAGTACAGCGGGAATATTGGAAGACGAGGAGGGTAACAAGCACTATACGGGTGATCGTCTTGAGCCTTTCCGTAGACACATAAACAGCAATATGTTTTGGGGTTTTGATTTCGACACAACAATGCTTAGGGTCTCCAGCATGAACATGCTGTTACACGGTGTAAGTGGCGCCAATATCAATTATCAGGACTGCCTTAACAAATCGATCAAAGAAAATTTTTGTAAACAGGAAGAAAACTTCTTTGACGTGGTACTGGCTAATCCACCATTCAAAGGTAGCTTGGATGAAGCAAACACCAATCCCGACGTTCTGAACATAGTTAAGACCAAAAAGACTGAGTTGCTATTTGTCGCACACATCTTGCGAATGTTAATTCTCGGTGGCCGTAGTGCGACGATTGTGCCGGATGGGGTGTTGTTTGGATCTTCTAAGGCTCACCAGCAGCTTCGAAAAGAATTGATTGAGAACAACCAGCTTGATGCAGTAGTGAGTCTGCCATCTGGAGTATTCAAGCCTTACGCGGGGGTTTCTACCGCGATCTTGCTTTTTACGAAGGGTGGAGCAACTGATCAAGTCTGGTTTTATGATGTGCAAGCTGATGGGTATTCCCTGGATGATAAACGATTGAAAATCGATGATGACGATCTACTAGATGTCGTTGATCAGTGGCAGGCATATAGCGTTCTGCGGCAAAAAAATAAGACAACGAAACACTTTGAGGATCGCAGAAAGCCTTGCTTCGTAATACCCGTTGGCGACATTCGCGCAAACAAATACGATCTTTCGATTAATCGATACAAAGAAGTTGTGTATGAAGCGCAGAAGTACGAGGCGCCTAAGTTAATCCTAAAACGATTGATGATTCTCGAAACAGAAATTCAAAAAGAGATGGATGTATTGGAGCAGATGCTTTGAATTGGCCGACGATCCCATTAGCGGAGGTTGCACCTGCTAAGCCGCAGAAAGCTCAAGTCTGCGGGGGTGACCAGACGGTCTGGCAAGTCACCCTGGATCACATAGAAAGTGGTTCTGGGCGATTGTTGCAAAGAAACCTGAGGCCCTTGAGTGAGGCAGGCAGTTCAACTCATTGGTTTGATACGCGTCATGTCCTTTATTCGAAACTGCGACCGTATCTCAACAAAGTCCTACTTCCTGATCAAGAGGGTCTTGGGACTACGGAGCTTGTTCCTCTTTTACCTGATGAGGGGAGGTTGGATCGGGAATATTTGGCTCATTATCTCAGGTCAGAGAGCTTTGTTGGGTGGGTATCAAATCAGACAGCGGGCGCCAAAATGCCCAGAGTCGCGATGACCCAGTTTTGGAATCACGAGATCCCTCTTCCTCCGCTAGCAGAACAAAAATGCATCGCCGCCATCCTCGACAAGGCGGATAGTCTCCGTCAAAAAAGGGCGCAAGCCATTCAGTTAGCGGACGAATTCATCCGGTCGGTGTTTTTGGATATGTTCGGTGATCCTGTGCTAAATCCCATGAAGTGGAAAACAAAGCCTTTGAAAGCCTTATGTGACATCCGGGGTGGAGGAACGCCTAGTAAATCGGTGGCGAGTTACTGGAACGGCGATATACCCTGGGTGTCCCCCAAGGATATGGGGCAGGATACGATTATCGATTCTCAAGATCGGATAACAAAAACCGCTGTAAAAGAAAGTTCAACGCAATTAATTGAACCTGGTTCTATTCTTATGGTTGTAAGAAGTGGAGTTTTAAAACACCGCTTGCCGCTAGCTATGAACTTACGAACGGTTGCTCTAAACCAGGATATGAAAGCGTTTGTACCGGGGTGTGAGGTTGAGCCATCATTCTTGCTTTATGCGCTGAAAGCAGGCTCAAGGCACTTATTGTCGACAGTTCGGGCCACGACGGCTGATAATCTTAGCAGTGATGTTGTCCATGGTTATTCGATGATACTGCCAGAGTTGTCCCTTCAGAAAAAATTTTCCTTGGTTGTCCAGCATTACGCTCAGTTGCGCAAAAGCCTGAGAAAAAGTACTCCTGATTTTGATGACGCCTTCAAGTCACTTAGTCAAAGTGCGTTCGAAGGGAAGCTTGAAAACCTCCGCGGCCCATCAGCCAGCTTTTTGGAACGTTAAGTTGTTGACAAATCTTAGGCTCTCGAACTTTAAAGGTGTCGGGGGCGTTGTGGAACTAGCAATAAAACCTGTGACCCTTCTTTTTGGTCAAAACAGTGCTGGAAAAAGTACGGTTCTTCATGCATTAAATTATCTCTACGATATTTTTAATCATCACAATCTCAACGCGGACACCGCATCCCTGACGAACGGATCAATAGACCTCGGTGGCTTTAAGCAGTTCGTCCACCTACATGATTTGGAAAACGATATAACCCTTGGGCTTCATCTGGATCTATCACGAGTCGATCTGCTCGAGACTGATGCAGCACTCTCCTACCTTGAATTGTTCCAAGCTAGCTTGACCGATAATGAAATTTCGCGATTCCGCGACCTCGGCAAGATAACGGAGCAGATCCAGTCAGTCGAGCTCGAACTTAAAATCTCCTGGAGCAGGAGAGTCAGTGCGCCATACGTGTCGCAACTTGACATCTCGTACGATGGAATTGGCATGATTAAGGTTGTATGCACAAGTGACTTGCAACGACGTGAAATTACTCATCTGAACATGGACCATCCTGTGTTCTTCGGTGGTGATGAGATAGAAGAAGGACCAGTGTCGATTGCGCGCGATATCGTCTCGATAGCAAACATCAATGACTCATACGTTGGTAGGGAGGCAACCTTAATCGGAATTACAAACTCTCCTGATGCTCTTCCTCGGTTCAATCAACCGTTGAAAATTGCTGATATCTGGCAGGACGAAGAAGTCGCGGGCGAGAGAGAACTGGCTGAGCTTAACGCCAAAGGACGAGCTGAGTTTAGAAGTCTATTGAACATCATCATGGTCGCGCCGTTGGAAGTAGCCGCGAATACCCTGGCTCAGATGAAATATTTGGGACCGATTCGTGAAATCCCGGAACGGCGTTATTCCCCTTTGGAATCCCATCGAGTCGATTGGAGCGATGGTCTTGCGGCCTGGGATCTACTCTTCCGCCGGGAAGGAGATTTATTGCCACGGGTTAACAGTTGGCTGAAGTCCACCGGCTATCAGGTACGGATCGTAGACAATTTGCAGATGCCAGTAACTGGGCGTCTTGCTAGCTTGTTAAGCGTAAGCGACTTAAATAGTCATGCGAAGGAGATACAAGAAGAGGTTGCGGCTCTAAATGGCATTAAACACTTTGAACTCGTTGATGAAAGGCGAGGAGGGGTTAGTGTTTACCCAGAAGATGTAGGCATAGGAATTTCTCAGGTTTTACCGATTGTCATTAGTGCGTTTGCTCGTGAAATCAGTCTGCTGATGGTAGAGCAGCCTGAGCTACATGCGCACCCCGGTCTACAGACTACGCTCGGTGACCTTATGATCGAAGGCGCGGAGGGTGGTAGACGTTTCATATTTGAAACACACAGCGAACATATTTTGCTCCGATTGTTGAGGCGAATTCGTGAAAATTATGAGGCTGATACTATCGCTCGCCAGTTTTCACCGGATGACATTAATGTTGTTTACGTGAGTTGCATTGATGGGGAGACGAGGCTAACGCCTCTTGGAATCGGTGACGACGGTGAGTTTATTGATCGTTGGCCAGAGGGATTTTTCGAAGAGAGGCTTGAGGAGTTGTAATGGATCTCTATGGAGAATTTGCAGTGGAACCCGCTGCGCTTAAATCATGGGGTAATTTTAGGGAACTTGAGTCGCACTTCGGTTTTTCCAAGGGGCCGTTAATCTCGCGATATCCACGAAGGTGGGTTGATGATGTGAAGAAGTGGGGAAGACGAGAGTTTGGCGGTACCGTGCGAATTTCGGACTTCACTAACAAGTTAAAACACATTGAGCAGTACGCGTTAGTTCCAAGCGGACGGAGTTTTGAGGGTAGTAAATCATGGCGAGAGAACGTGGTGGAGAACCATGCGAAGAGGTCTTTTGCGAAGATAATTGCCTCCGGAACTGGAATCCATTCGGATGCGATTGAGTTCGACGATCTTGATGCTGCTGTATTGGATTCGTTTGGTCAGTGCATGTTGCCTCAGCGGGTTGATGACTTTTGTAAAGCTACGCGCCTCCTGTTAATCAACAGCAAAAACATCAAATTTATCGACCCGTTCCTTAGCCCAAAACGTCTCAAGATGATTATTGCCATGATTCGCTTGGCACGCGATGGTAGAGCGCAATCGCCTGTGATCGAACTGCATACTTCGAGCATAAGGAGTGGGCAGAGTGTGGACCTGGCTGGCGAGAGAAGTCAGTTTCGAGAAGAACTGGTGAGAAGAGGGTTGGCCGAACAATCAATAAAGGTTTATTGGTGGAAAGATGAAGATACGAAGGAGATCCACCCAAGGTATTTGATTACTGAGAAAGGAGGTATTCAGTTTGATCGAGGTTTTTATGAGTCTCCCGAACTTTCCGCCAAAGAAGGTACCTTCCCTGCGGTGGTGCTTCGTCAATCAATAGTCACGGACATTTTCAATCGCTACCGAACGACGACATCCAGCTATCAGTGTGTCCAAGAAGAATCGTTCTAATATGGAAAGTTTAGATCCGCTCAATTACATACGGGATTTTTCTGATGCGGTCGAGCCTCAAAAGTTGGATGGCAGCCAGCGACAAGAGCTGCTTTTGCTTGAAGAAGCGGCTGAGGAACTTGATGTACTAGGTCGCTTTCAAGAAACCGTAGATCAAGAAATTTCTGACAAAGAAAATCTGGATTATGAAAACGCGTTTACGACCGATGCCGGGATCGCAAATCTAGATCGTGAAAAGCAGGTCGAGCTACTCGAGGAACTAAGATACAAGGCATATGGGAAGGTGGTTGCGGTACAGCGTCAATCTGGAAAGATTGAGAAGTATCGTATCGCGCAAGCTAACCGAGGTGTAATAAAGGACTCTAATGGTGACGCAATATATGTGATCAATCGTTTAGCGCCTGTCGCCCGATTGTTAGTGTCGGCCGAGGTGGGAGATGTGGTATTTCTGCCGCCGAATAACGAAAAAGTTGAAGTAATAGAAGTAGAGCTAGCGGATCGGTATACGGTTGGACAGCTTGATAATTTCGCCTCCCTCCAGCTCGTCCATCAAGATCTGAATCCAGAGTTTCCTTATACGCTGGTGGATCTGCGGCGTGCTCTCGCGGATCGGTTGTACGCGTTATTCGAAGCTGACGGAAATATTCAGGCCAAAACAGTTGAAGCCACTCCAGTTTTGGCCGAAACGCTTAGTCTTTCGTCCAACTTTTACACTCGCACGACCAAAGCGCAGGAAGAGATCTTGAGGCGACCTAATCGCGGTCTTTTGATTGTCGAAGGTGTGGCTGGCTCTGGTAAGACTTCAGTCGCTCTTGGACGAATTAAGACAGCTTACGATGATCACGAAGACACCTATTTTTCGGATCAAACGAGAATGGTCGGGTATGTCAAATCTGAACAATTGGTAGATTATTTGAAAGCTACCTCAAAGGAACTTGCACTATCGCGAATGGCAATAGTCGAGTTTGGTGAACTTCAGAAGAATCTGCTTAGAAAACGGGCCGTACCTCTCGAGCTCAAAATGCCCGGTAATGCCAAGGGTCAATTTGCGCGAGCCGCGAGCGCGGGAGAAGATTTTCAAACGACGATGTCGTGGCTAAGGTATGTAGACAAGGGAATCCTGAATAAATGTTCCCAACAGATCGGTTCGAACCTGGAGCGGGAAACGGATTGGATAGAAAAGATTGAAGATCGTTCGTTGAGTAATGGTCTAAGGTCAAACGACTACAAAAATCTCATTAGAAGCGTTTGGGGCGCTGCCTCCAAAAAAGCACTGTTGGATCTCAATGTCGCAAAACGGCGGGATGGTTACAAGCTTGCAGGTGTAGTGAGCATGCTGAAAGGTACTTATGGCACTTTCTGGAACTATTTTCGAGAAGAGCAGAATTGGTACTTTTACGACGGCAAATGGTCGACCCAACCTCCCTCCACCGATCAGCTACCCAAACAGCCATTCATGGGCCGCCAGCTTCGGCAGACGGATGCAGACTGGCTGGGAAGGTTAAGAGACACAGTCAGAGCACGATTTCGCCAGGCGCTATGCTTAGACGGGACGACAAGGTTCCCTAAATTGTCGAGCTGGTATGTAGATACACTTTACGACGATGAATCGACCGGCCGATTTGGAGTGGGTATCCAGAATATAAGGAATCGGTTAGAACGCCAGGAGCTCACGAGTGCGGACTTAAATACGTTGTTGGCAATTGCTCAACTGATGTCCCGAGGGCATGTATACGATTCCCGAGATCAACGTCGTCTAGCTGAGTATCTCTCCGTCGAAAGTGAACCAAACACTGCTGTTTTTATCGATGAGGTTCAGGATTTTAGTGAAATAGAACTATTCCTTATGGCGCAACAAGCGGATCCAGCTAGACGTTGTGTGACAGTGGTGGGGGACTTCAAGCAGCAGCTCTACCCATGCTCGGTCCATAACCTTGAACACTGCTTCTTCGATGCTAATGAACTCGAGCTTCAGCCCGTGTTTCTCGATGAAAATAAGCGCCAAACAAAAAACCTAGCCAATTTTGCGGCTCACTTTCGTCGGCAAATAGGCGACCAATCTTTGCCGGAATGTCCACAGGCCGTACATTCGCCCAAGGAGCTGACAGAGGACACTGTGACGCTTGATGAGGTCGCTGCTCTAGTTTCAAATTTTGTGGAAGATGCGCATGACAGGTCAATAGCGATTATTTGTCCCAACAGCGAGCTAGCAGAAAGCGTGTTTAATCAAGCCCACGGGATGTTGGAGAGGTTATTCGTTGAGCCGCTGCTGACCCGGGACCACCGCGATCTCATCCAGAATAGATTCGTCCACTTCACCGAAGTGATCCCAACTAAGGGTTTGGAATTCGATGTGGTCATTGCACCATACTTCAATATTTTCAATCTCGATGATCAAATCGAAGCCAATAAGGCATACGTTACGATTACGAGGCCGAGAAAGAGATTACACATCATTAACGTCCAGTAACGATTTAGATTAACGCGAGTTAATACCGAAAAACCACAATATATCTTCTGTATATATAAATAATATTTTCTGTACTTATTGAGCAGCTCTGTTTGCCCCGGACCAAGAACGTCCTAACCTACTGAAAAATATCGATAATATAGTTTTATAACTCTCTTATGAAGACTTGGCATGGTCTTCGCAGTAATTCGTGTAATCACACGAAATTTGGCGGAGAGATGACCTCACCGAACGACGCCCAAAAAAGGCTAGAGCAACAACGAGAGCTCCTGCGACAGATCCGAAAGCAAACTCAATCTTGGTTAAAAGAAGGAGCCTCGCCGGTGGATTTGGCAGCAAGTTTGACTCTCGTGGCAGCCGAAATGTCGTTACAGCTTGCGCCTAGTCCACTGATGGCGGTGCCTGTAATGCTCGCGTCAATTTCAAAGGCAGCGAGTCGTCACGAAAGACGCACCCAGAAAGACATTTCCGGACGCAATGTCCATCCGCTTCGCAGTCGCGAAAACCACCAGGAGTAATAGTGATGAATCGACCTGAACTCATACGTCGTGTTTATGCCGAGCTCAATCAGTCGGTTGGAACTCAAGCTTCGTCATCGGAGCTACTGCAGGTATCGGCCGATTTGGTCGAGCTAATGGACGCAGCAGGGGCGAACGATCCGCAGTTTAGTCTTCGTACTGGTGGCGTCCCGTTCGACCAGTGGACGCTCGATGTTGCGATGGCTGACGGGGGGTGGCGGGTCATGTCTCGTGAACAAGACATTGTACGCCCGCTGTACGCGGACGAACGAGACTCAATTTCGAACGGGATTGAAGTGGAACAGTGGTTGACGGAGCACGCAGCATGAGATCAACGAAATATAGCGCCGAGAAGGCGGCTAGGGAATACCTGCTGGTGGGGAATCCGCTCACGCGGCTTGAAGCACTTGTGCTATTCGGTGTGATCTCGCTACCAGGACTCATCCGACGAATGCGCGACGATGGGTGGGTGATCGAATCGAGGCGCATTAGCTACGCAGCAGCACTTGTTCGGATGAAAGATTTTGCATTGGTTGAACCTCCTTCAAATCTTCCAGTCCGTGAGATCCAGTTAACCGATTATTGGGTCAATCAATGAAGCGAAGATTCACTAAATCGCAACGTAGATTGCTCGCATGGGTTAGCGCAGGTCGTTGCTCGTCTTGTCAGATAAAAATGCACAACGGGTTTCACGCGGACCATGTGAAGCCTTTCTTTAATGGCGGGCGAACATTAACGAAGAATGGTCAGGCGCTTTGCCCGGCTTGCAATTTGAAAAAGGGATCACGATGCCAGTAAAACTTAGACCGTGGCAAACAGAAGCCTTGGTAAAGGCAAAGATCTGGTTGCTCGACGAACGACGGGATCGACACTTCTTGGTCAATGCAGCGCCGGGTTCGGGTAAAACGATTCTGGCTTGTGCGATTGCGCAAATATTGATAGAGGCAGACGAAATCGATCGCGTTGTGGTGATTGCGCCACGTGCCGAGGTTGTCAATCAATGGGCTGATGACTTCAAATTTGTGACCGATCGCTTCATGGCAAAAGTCACAGCCCGAGATGGTGATATAGGCTCTCTTGAGTTGGACGTATGTGCAACTTGGTCTGCCGTCCAGGGATTGCTGCCAGAGTTGCAGGCGGTATGCCGCACGGATCGCGTTCTTGTGATCTGCGATGAACACCACCACGCCGCTGTTGAGGCTACATGGGGAACATCAGCGGAAAGCGCCTTTGCGGACGCAACCTTTGCGCTTGTTTTGACCGGCACTCCGATTCGGTCTGATGGTGCAGAAACGGCTTGGTTAGCGTACGACCAAACCGGTGCAATCGATCACCCAGAAGATGGCACCTACACGCTAACCTACGGGGACGCTGTCGATCTAGGATACTGTCGTCCGGTTACTTTTCATCGCCATGAGGGGCGTTTTTCAATTGATCTCGACGACGGCTCACGCGTGCGTGTTTCTGGACATGCGCCAGCTGAATTGCCCAGTGAATTAAGAAGAATACCTGGCCTACAGCGGACTCTAGACTTCTATAAATTGGCCTGCACACCGCTGTTTGAATCGGATGGTTTTACGCCTCTTAGAACCGGGTATCAGGCCACTATGATCGATTGGGGAATCGACAAGCTTGCGGAGCTTCGTCTTCGTATGCCAAACGCGGGTGGTTTAGTTATTGCACCCACGATTGAGATGGCTGATTACATGGCTGAACTTATAGAACTTATCGAAGGTGAGCGGCCGGTTGTAGTTCATAGCAATACGCCAAATGTGGAAAGTAAGATCAAGGCTTTCCGCAATACCGATAAGAGATGGCTTGTTTCGGTGGCGATGATTTCAGAAGGTGTTGATATCAAACGGCTTCGAGTGCTTCTTTACCTTCCAAGTGCCCATACCGAGTTGGCATTTCGTCAAGCGATCGGACGCGTAGTCCGGACAGCGGGACCGGATGACGACACGAGAGCATACGTTGTTATGCCGTCTTTCGAGACCTTCGAGGTTTATGCCAGACGGGTCGAAGAAGAAATGACACCGGCACAGCGGGCTGACGCCGGACAGCCTCGGCAGAAACGTTGCCCAGCGTGTGGGACAGAGTGTGAGCTAGGGGCTTCGATCTGTTTGGGATGCGACTACGAGTTTCCGGAACGCACACCAAGACTAAAGGCGTGCGCAGACTGCGGGAGCTTAAACACTTTGAGTGCGTCGGCATGTCAAGTTTGCGGCGCTGTTTTCGCACCGGATTTCACGCTGACCCTAACGGAAGCGCTTCGAACTGGAGCGATCGTTCGAGGTATGGAGTTGGACGAGCTCGAGGTCGTTGCTGGTGAAAACATTGCATCGAGAGTTCGAAACACAATCTTGTCCAGCGGCGATGATAAGCTTGTTCGAATTGTGCGACTTTTGCCTGAGGAAAGCTGGGCTAGATTGCGAACAATTCTGTCAAACGATAGTGATAGCACCTGTGTGGATTAGTCATGTCGAAACGTGAAACTCGAACAAGCTATCCGAAGTGGTCGTCGACCAATTTGGTCGATCATTTCAAAAAGCGCCGGGCAAAAGATGAACATTGTTGGCGAGATGTTTTGGCACTTGATCCCTCCAAAGCCTTCACTCAGGAAGATTATGAAGCGAAATCGATTCAAGTAGTAGCCGAAGCCTGGCTGACTTTTTCCAGTAAAACCTGGGATCCTGCAGGGCGGACACACCTTGATTCCAGGAAAACGAACCTGGATCGTAAACTAGTCAAGACCGTAACATCCAGTGGCGGGCGCAGCATTATTACGTGTTACCACGAGCACTTTGATCGAAGGCATACATCTGGTTCTTTGAAAAGACCATTTCCGGAACTTTCCTTAAAGTATCTACAAAAGCTCGAGTTTGATGCTCAAGGCGACGGGGTGAGAGATATTTCGGATGAAGAAGTCGACTTGGGCGGATTGGATAAGAAGTTGCAGACGATCCTACTAGCGAGACTGCAAACGGCGAAGCGCGAGAGCGAGAGATATCAATGAAGTTAGACATTCAACGCGACATCAGAGATTTTCGGCGCGAAGCAAAATATTGGGCCAGCCTTGCTAGTCAAATGGACATGAATAGCGGCAGGCGCGCACAAAGGGTTCGGGTTCAAGTTGGTGACGGACATACTATTGATAGAGGGTATGTCATCGAACAACTACTGCTTAGTATTGGGCGACTACTTGATCGTCTTGATGTTGTTGCTACGCACATTGATTCGAATCCGAAAGATATCTCTCGGTTAAGAACTCAATTTTCCCACCAATTGTTGCGTTCGGCATTCCCCTCCGCGAATTTCCGAGATAAGGCTACTATCGATGGTGAGTTCGAGTTAGATGATGGATTCGTTACAGAGTATCTACTAGCTTCTGCTGGTGACTTAGTGACTCAGATCTTGTCTGGGGAGGAGCGACTTGCAAAAACCGAGTATTTCGTTGAAACAGCTTTGTCGGATGACTTTGAGAAATCGGTTAGTCACATTCAAGAGCTTAGGATACTGGGAGCGTGGGCGCGACTGGTACCAGCTGCGCAAGTCGGTGTTAGATTGACGAACGACCATCCCGCGCTCGTACGTACGCTTGCATTGGCGTCGTCGCTGCCTCTCAACGTCCTCAAAAAATTTCTCTCGTCTGAATACATTTTTCCTTGGTCTGATATCCATCGGCCTTTCTTCGGGCCTATGTTCGAGGCTGCTGGCATTGGTAACCGATCTTGGTTGTCATACAGCGGTGATCAGACCATTCAGTCATTGGGTGGCGAGCAAAAAAGAGTTGTCCAGCAGCTCATATATCGGTTTGTTGATGCGATCGACTTCCTGGGTTTCGATCGATGGCTAGAAGGCATGGTTGATGGCTATCACATGGGTGAAAATTCGCTGTCAGGAATGAGGGTTCCGATCAATGTAGTTCCTTCCAGAGATTCGTCGAACATGTGTTGTTGGGCTGTAGTCGCCGTAGCGCGTGGATCTAGGGGTCGAGGGAAGACTCGACTCAAATCCGTAGTTGAAAGTTTGAAAAATCATCTACGAAAGTGTCCAAAGACAGATGTACTAGTCTTCGTTAGCGACAGCTGGTCACCCGACGCGCAAGAAGCACTTCAACCCGAAATTAAGAGCATCGAAAGTAGAGATGGCAATGCGGTCTTACTGCTTGTAACCGGAAACCAAATTACCCCGATTATTTTGCGGTCTGAGCGGTGATTTCTAGATTGAGTCAATCGGAGGTTAGATCAAGTGTGGATACTCGTCACTAATGCGTTTGTGCGCCAATCGTGAGATCTTACAGCGCGTGCGCAGTAGATTTGGCATCGTTCTGCGAGCGTTATGAAAAACGATAACTAATTATGGATGATGCCACTCCTACATCGGCTCGTGCCTGGATATCGAGTTTTCTTAGTCGCCGCAATTTGTCCTTGCCCGATGGCCGGTCCCTGTATGCTTATAAATGCAGTGTCGAAGAGTTTGGCGAATTGCGCGCTGTCCTCACTCGAACTCTCACATCAGAACAAACCAATGACAGCGTAGTTTCGGCGTTGACTTTGTATGGCTCTGAATGGTGGCGGAGAAACTTTTCTGGTGGGAGTTGGTCGTGGGAGCCGATCTTAGAATCCATTGAGTGGCGCCGCGAGTACCACGAACTTTATGCAGTGTTGCGGAAAGCGTGGGGTTGGTGGGGGATTGAACCGGTGTTACTCAATGCGCAGGTTCGTTACCTTGGAACATTTGCTTGCCAAGGAGGATTGCCTCTACGACTGGTCGCGGAAGAAGGTGCAAACGTTCGGAGCTACCTTAGGGCATTGTTGCGTGAGTATCGAAGGTTCCGGTCTGTGGTTTCTGACGGCTACGAATTGGCTTCAGACCTTCAAACGTACCTTCCTCGTAGCTTGAGGCAAGAAGCGGTCTATCGCCTCTGTGCAGACCTGTTAGATCAAATCTGGGCGATGAGGGACATCGTTAGGGATGCCCCGAATGCGATAGCACGGCTGGATAGCTCGGATTCTGAATGGCGTTCGAAAATGCCAATTAATTTGGAGGACGAAACGGCCGTCGCTCTTATAGATGCGTTACTAATTGAGGCAAGCAAACATCGAGAACAGCGGAGTGCTGAGTTCGCAATAACAAGGTCGCTTGTTAACACAGCTTCTGGCTTTCGTTTCACTGCTAAAGTCAACTCGCCACCGGTTATGCCGCTCAAGCAGTTTTCGAAACTACTTGGTAGTGATGCCAAATTGCCTTCTAGATTTGACATTAGGATTGGGGCTGATGCCATTAAGCCCGTATCAATTGCAAGACTCACAAAGGTGGATGGCGAGGAATCGGTGGTCTTTTCAGTACCATCCACCCCATTCGATTATCTATCAGGCCTTGTAACGGAAGAGCTCATAATGAGCGTTCATGCGGGAACTAGAATCGGCGGGTCGTTTACCCCTCGTGCCGGTGGTGCTTTGACCGATCTTCCTTGGATATTTGTCGATCCTGAGGGTGATGGTGAACGATATGAACTGTATTGCGAAGGTTCGGTTTCCACGCGCTATCCTGAAGTTGTCGTAGCCTTTCCTGATGCGCTATGCGGGCAATTGGAGCAGATTGAAGCAGTTATCGGGTGGGACCAAGCTAAAATCTCCGGACGATCTTTTTTTAGAGTTGTGGGCGATTGCTCCGTTGAAACGGACTCAGGCACGATCCGGATCCTCGTGGGAGCAGAGACGGAGTCTAGGCGAGAGCATGCACTTACAGGAAAGAGGTTTTTCAATGCGCAAGCTCGCGTGCCGTTGTTTCGTGGAGCGCCTGAACTCTTCGAGATTGCAGAAGATCGGCCACGTCGTCGGGTAGAAGCAACAGAGTTACAGTGGAAAAATAGAGTGGGCGATTTCTGGATCAATCGACCCGATACACATGGACTTTGGACCGTGAGACGAGTGGCTGATGGCGTAGTTGTTTACTCGGAGCGTATCGGAATTCTTCCCGAAGAATTTTCAATGCGATTGCATGCGGGAGAGTTAGCGACGAAGGGGGCCATAGTTTTTGAAAACTGTGGGGAACTGGACGTTGGGAGCGAGCACATTGGAATTGAGTGCGAGGTGGTGCACCACGGACCGCACACGACTGTAGTGCTTGAAGCGAAAAGCAGCGAGGTAGCTTCCTCGATATCCTTGTTTCTCAAGTGGGGCGATTCCGGCCAACTGCAGATAGATGTTCCTTTCCCAGGGCGTGGCGCGCGATTTGAACACAGTGAGCACAAGTTCAAACTCGGCCAGCATCTTCGAGTTTCGGACCTTCATGGATGGCGTGCGGTCGTCGTATCACCAGACACAGTTGAGGGATTTAGACTGTTCGGCGAACTTCGCGCGGTTGATCTCGATAGCGTGATATCGAGGATTGCATACTTTGAGATCCCTATTCCTCTCGTATCTGATCATCTGCATTCATTGCCGCTGTTCGAGATCGGAGACATCTGTAAACAGTTATTTGCTGTTTCAAGCGATTTAGACGCGTGCGTCGAGTTAACCATAAAAGATCAAAAACAAGAGGTGATGGAAAAAATTGGTGTTGCTAGGTTTGGTGCGGAAATACAAAACGAAGAAAATCTGTTTTGGATCGCGGATTCTGATGACCTAAGACCCGAGGACGTTATTGTGGAGGCGTTTTCTTTCTACAATCCTTCGTACGGCTTAGTGCCACTTCAGACAGAGTACTCCGTAGGTGCTATACGCGGGTGGAGTGCGCCTCGCGCGATTCAGGATGGTCATACTTGGCTGGTTACTGCGCGGCGAGGCGATGACTATTTTGCAAGACCCGCTATTTTGGCGGGGTCCCCTGTTGACGTTGAAGCTCCCACGAGCCTTTGTGATGCAGCCGAAATTCCGGATGCTCAGAAACGGACCGATGCCTTTGCGTCCATCTATGATTCGATGAGTGAAGCGTACTCCGAAGAAGAAAATTGGGAATACGTCCAATATCTCATTGACGAATCGATAAGGTTACCACCCACTACGTTTACAGCGTTGGATTGCCTCGTTAGCCATCCTCGCGTTTTGGTTCGCTTGTTGTTCAGATCGAATGAGTCAGTGCGGCATAGGCTCTGGACATTAGATCGGGAACTTCCATTTTCTTGGTTACTAATACCGGCGGAAGTATGGAGTGAAGAAGCTAGCTCAGAGTATAGGCGTATGGCGGAGGCACTAGAGAGCATAGAGGGTGGACGCGGGATTGCCATGGACCACATTTCACTTGTGTTGAGTGAAGGGGTGGAGATCAATCCTACGCTTACGATTGCGAAAGAATTGGCAATGTTTCAAATCCAAGGATCGAGCGCGCTGAATCTGCTGCGAATTGCATCTGACCCGAAAAATTTGACAATTCTCTTGCAACGTCGTCAGGCAGCGTATCAGAACGTTTTACGTGCTGATCGTAGCTGGCCCCCTGGTCCTTCCAGGGAGGACTGGCACGCAGAGATTCCGGGCAGTAAGGATAAGGGATGGGATGGTTTGTGGATCGACTGTAAAGGGACGGGGTTTCGCATGCCGTTGAGCGATGCGCCAATAGGTGCGGCAATGGTATGTGCCAGCGGTAGCGGAGTCTCCTCGCCCCTAATTCATGCGTCCAAATTTCTCCGGGAGTTTGACAGTGCTTGGTTTGATGATGCGTACGTTCTGACTCTGGCGATTCTGGCATCGGCACTTGTAGAGGAGGATAAATGACTACTGAACACTTGTCGTTTTCACGACTTTTGAGTGACGTAAGGAAGCGTTCTACAAGAGCCGTGATCAGCCAATTGGGTGTGCGCTCAAAGGACCTGCGCGATTACCTAGTCGAAACTATAGGAGCCGAACCTGGAGACCCAGGGTCTTTCCTAGCGGACCCCGTGTTTGAAGCGACTTTTGGCTGGCAAGAAGCGAGCATCTCTATGGAAGAACTCGCAGCCAGGGGTGAAATCGTACCAGAATTGATCAACGCGATGGATTCGCCTCCTGGCGATATAGCCAACGAGTATCGATTCAACAAGAATTGGTTTCCCTTTCATCATCAAATTCGCAGTTGGGAGCTATTGAGACGTGATGAGCCTCAATCCGTCCTGGTTACGAGTGGTACTGGATCGGGAAAAACCGAATGTTTCTTGGTTCCTATACTTGATGATCTGGTAAGGCAGCAAAAGGAGTCGCGGCTAACTGGGGTGTCAGCACTTTTCTTGTACCCACTCAACGCGCTTATTAATAGCCAGAGAGATCGGCTCCGAGCCTGGACCGCGGCGTTTAATGGCAATATTCGGTTCTGTCTTTACAACGGAGAGACGCCTGAACGTGCACGATCGCGTACTGAGCGTGAATTTCCACAGGAACAACGGTCTCGTCAGGCGCTAAGAGAAGATCCGGCTTCGATTTTGGTGACTAACTCAACAATGCTTGAGTATATGTTGGTTCGTTCAGAGGACGCTCCGATCATTGAACAATCCAAAGGTAAACTCAGGTGGATAGTACTCGATGAAGCCCATAGTTATGTTGGTTCTCAGGCTGCGGATCTGGCTTTGCTGATCCGAAGAGTATTGCATCGTTTTGAAGTCGATCCCTCTGATGTCCGGTTTGTCGCAACTTCGGCAACTATTGGAGGTGACTCGAGTGAGAAAGATCTGAAGGCTTTTCTAAAAGATGTCTCAGGTACTGCAAGTTCTCGGGTACATGTCGTCACGGGATCCCGCAAAAAACCCAAACTAGAGAAACAAATTCGTGTTGACGAGCCAAATTTAAGCCAACTATCAGCAATGGACGCGGGAAATCAATTTGAGCATTTAGCGGAAAGTAGGCTCGCACGAAACATCCGGACTGAATTGCAAGAAGGACCTCGCTCCTTAACCGATCTTACGAAGTTTTTTCCAGCGGAATACTCAAGTGCCGAGATGATACGTCTATTGGAAGCGGGAACCACTGCATCGAAGGATGGGGAGATTTTCCTGCCACTACGCGCTCATCTATTCCATCGAACGATGAGCGGTTTGTGGGCGTGTGTAAATAGAGAATGTACAGGTCGAGCAGCGCAGGTTTTAGGCGGCGAATGGGGTTTCGGAGCAGTCCACGAAGAGAAACAAGACTTTTGCAAGCATTGCGGTTGTATGGTTCTTGAAATTGCTGTGTGTGATGCCTGCGGTGAAGAGTATCTACTGGCGAAGGAATCTTACGATGCTAAAACGGGACAAATTTCGTTAATCCCGAGGGCGACGGCGGATGATGTGGATGAATTCCAGCTAGACATGGATGCACCTGATGAGGAGGTAGACGATGACTTGATGGACCTGGTCATTGGCGACCATCACGTCATGGTGACTAGTTACAAGAATGACCTCGAACCGATATGGATAAGCCCAGGACAGTTTATTGTAAGCAATGAGGAGTCATCTGGATCTCCGATCAAGTTGGTACAACCCGGTCCGAGAGATCGCGTTTTGCAATGTTTACGATGTAGAGAAAGAGATACACGGAACAATCTATTCTGGCCACTAAGGATTGGAGGACCATTTGTTCTTTCAAGCCTGATCCCAACTGCGCTCGAGAATCTACCGAGCCAAAGTGGATCTTCGTCAGACTCCTTTGCTGGTCGAAGGCTTCTGACTTTCAGTGATTCCAGGCAAGGGTCAGCGAGAATTGCCGTACGACTTCAACAAGAGTCTGAACGTAACTACATTCGTAGCCAGCTTTACCATAGTTTGGTGGCGAATAGATCCGATCCGCCCAGTAATGAATCACTCAAAGATTTGGAGAGTCAGATAGCGGATTTGGAGAAGGTTGTTTCCTCAACACCGAGCCTAAAACCCATCTTGGAAGAGAAGCAGAACGAGCTGATTGCAATCGAACAACAGGCTAACCCGCGAGGCGAACTGACCTGGCAGGAATCGGCAGGTGCCCTTCAGAACGCGAGCGATCTCAATCGGATGAAGGCGGAGTACAGAAGATTGACTGGCGCTGACCTAGCGACTAATGAATACAGCCAGTTTTGTCTGTTTAGGGAGTTTTTCCGTCGGCCTAAGAAGATGAATTCATCGGAGACGTTGGGATTACTGCAACTACGATATCCCGCCTTGGAGCAACGGTTTAGATCTAACATGCCGCCAGCTTGGGCTGGGCAGTTAGGTGGGTCGTCCGAAGAATGGGTAAGCTTTCTCAAAGTGTTGATGGACTTTTTTGTTAGAGCCTTGAGTGCGGTGGACATCCCCGATGAATATCTCGATTGGATGGGAGTCAGCGTTAGAAAAAAATATATTCAAGGTCCCGGATATGAAGGAGAAGTTACACCTCGGCAAGTACGCTGGCCACAAGCAAGACCGATCGGTCGTGTTAGTCGCATTGTGCGTCTCCTCGCAACAGTCTTCGAATTGAATTTGTCGGATGCTAGCGATAGAGACGCCATCAACGAAATACTTGCGAGTGCATGGCGGAACCTTCGAGCGAGTCTGCGCGCTCACGGAGATGGTTATCTATTTCCTCTTTCGGAAATGGCCAGTTTCAGCGAACTGCACGAAGCTTGGATCTGCCCATACACGCGCCGAATATTGGATACAACCCTGCGTGGAATCTCTCCCTACACACCCGCTGGGTCGAGACCTGAAGTGTGCACCGAGATACTACTACCTCGCTTGCCAATGGCTTTCTGGAGGGATCCTAATGGGCGCCACCTGGGGTCGGGTGAAATCGGGGATTGGTTGGAGAGTAACGAAGATGTACTCGCCGCGCGAGCTACTGGCGTTTGGTCCAATCTTAATGATCGTATCGCCGCCGGCAGTTCCTATTTCGCGGTAGCAGAACACTCAGCACAACTTGCTGGTAGCAGACTGCGTTCGCTCGAAGAACGATTCAAATCTGGCGATCTGAACGTCTTGAGTTGTTCCACGACGATGGAAATGGGTGTAGATATTGGCGGACTTAGTGGCGTAATGATGAATAATCCTCCGCCAAGTCCAGCGAACTATCTACAAAGAGTCGGGCGAGCTGGCCGAAGAAATGAAGGAGCCGCGTTTGGAATTACACTTTGTAAACATACTCCGCATGGCTCCGCTATTTTCCATAATCCGAAATGGCCATTTGAGGCCAATTTTCGTGCACCGCGTGTGGCATTGGATAGTTCACGATTGGTCCAACGTCATATTAACGCTCTGTGCTTGACCTCGTTTCTACGAGGGCAAGACGTACGGAAACTACAATCAGGATGGTTCTTTGAACCTTCCGAGAATTTGGCATCCCCGGCAGACGTTTTCGTAGAGTGGTGTTATCGAGAAGCAGCTGATACTCCGAAGCTGACATCGGGGATTATGAGTTTGGTGAAGGGATCTGCTTTGGAGCCAGCAGAGACAAAGAACCTCCTCGCTGGCTGTGCACAAGCGATGTTTGACGCCGCAAGCGGTTGGTTGGCAGAAATTGTAGGACTGCAAGAGGAATCCGATCGATTTTCGAGCCAACCTAATGGAGAAAACTCTCCTGGATTCATGGCGATAGCAAGACAACTGCGCCGGGCACGCGAAGAATACTTGCTCAGTGAGCTCGTACGACGTTCATTTCTTCCAGGTTATGGCTTCCCGACAAACATTGTGCCCTTTCTTACAACAACCATGGATGATCTAAAACGCCGTGATGACTTTGGTGGGTCTAGAGACGAATCATTCGGCCAGCGGTCTGGGTTTCCAACAAGACAGGCGCCTGTAGCAATTCGCGACTATGCTCCTGGTGCCGACGTAGTCATTGACGGGAAAGTGTACCGCTCCGATGGATTGACCCTAAATTGGCATATACCAGCAGGGGCTGCAGAAGTTAACGAGACCCAGTCATTTAGAGTAGCGTGGCAATGCCGCTCGTGTGGTGGAACAGGTTCTAGCGCGACTGTCCCAGACGCTTGTTTGATATGCGATGCGGAATCGAGTCAGGTCAACTATCGCTCTTACATAGAGCCAGCGGGTTTTGCCGTTGATATTAGATATAAAGCTCACAACGATGTCACTTCTCCCGCGTATTTACGCCCGCGTGATCCTTGGATTAGTTGTCCAACAGAATCTTGGGTTAGCCTTCCGAACCCCGAGACGGGTCGATATCGCCAGACCGAAAGAGGGCACATTTTTCACTACAACGCGGGCTACAACGATCTTGGATATGTGGTTTGTTTAAAGTGTGGGCGTGCAAAAGAAGAGACAGAAAGCGGTAACCCTTTGCTTGAACATACGCGACTTAGAGGGGGACGAGACGCTGATGGTACTACTTACTGTGAGGGGAATGATTCCGATTGGGCGATTAAACGAAACGTAACCCTTGGCTTCTCACAACACACAGATGTTTTTGAGTTGCAACTCAACGCAACAATCACAAGTACTGCAGCGTATTCGCTGGCGGTGGTTATGCGGAAAGCTCTAGCTGATGTACTTGGGGTTGAAGAACAGGAGATGGGTGTTGCCGCTCTACCCAGTAGGTTGCCTTCTGGCGAGGTGACAACCTCCATATTTGTGTTTGATGGAACCACATCGAGTACAGGTTACACGTTGTTGTTGGCTGAGAATCTCGCAGAGGTTTTACGACGCGCCCACAAATACCTACGGTGTGCGAATCAGTGTGATCGCGCTTGCCATGGGTGTTTACTCACGGCCGAAACTCAATTTAGAAATGACCAGCTTGATCGTCATGCTGCTCTTGAGGTGCTCGATGGACCGCTCGTCAATGCGCTTGAACTCAGTGAAACGAGTCGGTTTTTTGGTTCCGAATCCCGCATACATAGCGGGAGACTTCCGTTGGCAGTGCGCCAGCTTGTCCGCGGTGGGTTGGTATCTCGTATACGTGCCTTTTGGTCCGATGAGGGTTCTAGGTGGGATATTCCGGAATTGGAAATTTACCGCGATCTGCAGGCGTGGGCGGCAGGCGGTATGTCTGTAGAAATATGCGTTAGTCCAAAATCCTGGGATTCACTATCTCTAGGGGCAAAGCATCTAATGGCCAGTTTAGAAGAGGCCAACGGAATTTCCTGGATTCTTCAAGAGCCGCCAGGAACCCCGGAGGGAGATGGGACTGTGGCGGTTGAGATTGAGAGCGCGGGCAATTTGACGCGGTTTGCGGTGTCGAGCAACGCGAGCCTCGCTCCGGGCGTCGGATGGGGAGCTACAGATGAGGGATCTGCCATCATATGGCATCGTGCGGCTGGTGGATTAAAAAATGTTTCAGGCAAGGTGCTCGCACCAGCCGACCTTCGACCCAAGCCCGAAAATTTGGTGGCAGAGATCCGGCTTTCACGTGAACTTGACGGACCACTTGCCGAATTCGGCACAAAATTCTGGTCAACAGTTCTTCGTGAAATTCCAACTGCGAGTGAAAAAATTTCGAAGCATTCGCTTTTAGAGGTCGAATATCGGGATCGTTATCTTCGATCACCATGGTCTCTTATCTTGCTACGAGAACTGATATCGAGTCTTGTGACTGTTGAAGGATTGATTACTGGCTCGACAAAGTTTGTCGCCAAAACGTTCCCATTGGATACCAGGAATCGCCGTGCACCATACGCGATAGATGAAGATTGGTTGTCGGAAAGTGAGGCAACCCGCACATCCTTTGTCGAATTGGGATTCGATCGAGCTCCATCCGGACTCGCTTGGCCGGGGACACTGTCTTTTCTGTCCGTTTGGGACGATGTCCCGCATTTTCGTGAACTATCTCTACGATGGGATGATGGTCAAACCTGGATAATCAACCTAGATCAAGGGTTAGGTTATTGGTCTCCCGATATAGCCGAGCGATATCCGGCAGAAGCGAGCGTTGGTGATCAGATACGGTGGATCAATAACAATCGTGAAAAGATTAGGGTCAATGCACGCCGACCTAAATACCCGACGATTATTTATGTGGGCGGGGCTGAATAAGACAAAGGTTCAAGGAGGAATAGTGGAAGCTAGAAACCGATTACTGCCTGAATGGTTTGAGCGAATCCGAACGAGACAAATTTCCCTTCCCCGATTTCAACGAGCTGTTGCCTGGGGTCCAAATGAAGTTGCGGGTCTGTTAACAACAGTACTCCGTGGCTTACCAAGTGGCGCCACCTTGATATTGGAAGTTGGTGACGAATTACAGTTCATCAGTCGAACCATGTTAGATGCCCCCACCGAAGGGGAGCGGATCACAGAGCTTCTCCTTGACGGTCAGCAGAGACTGACTGCTTTATGGAGAAGTTTGAATGACACATTCGAAGATCGGACATACCTAGTTGAATTTGAGGACGACCCGCACTATCCAGGTTCCAAGCAACCGAGCGTGTTTGGTCAATCACGGTGGATCCGAGGGGATAAGTTATATCCGCTTTGGGCCGACGATCCAAAGGAACTGTGGGATAGAGGTTATATTCCTGTGCGTTTACTACAGCCAGGCGATATTAACGACGAAATCGACGCGTGGATTGATGACGTAGTTGGCGAAGATCTTCGTGCTGGTAGGAGCATAGAGCGTAATATCGCCGATCTGCGTTCTCGAATGGCTCAGTTCAATTTACCGTTCTTGTCGTTACCCGTATCGACGCCTAAAGACGTTGCTCTGGATGTGTTCATCAAGATGAATACGAGCTCTGTCGCGCTAACCACTTTTGATATCATGGTGGCTCAGGTCGAATCTGTTGCAGGAGAGTCGCTTCATGACTTAGTGGCAAAGTTAATTCAAGAGGTTCCGACTGCGGCTGAATACGTAAAGCCAGAGGATTTGATTCTGGATGTCGCCGCGCTGATGCAAGATCGAACTCCTAACCAAGCCGGTTATGCAGGCATTGATCTTGAGAGGATGATTGCCGAATGGAACACGTTGGTTTCCAATATCCGATTCATGGTCGAGTTTTTGGAGGCTGAATGCATATTCGATAACCGGCGGTGCGCTACCGATGTGATATTGCCGGTGATAGCCGCGTTGGCAAGTTATCTTCCGAGCAATCCAGATGAGCTTGGTAATGCTAAGCGAATGTTGCGTAAATATCTTTGGCGATCTTTTTTTACCAACCGTTATGATCGGGCGGCAGCGACTGCAGCCATAAATGACTTTCGCTCGTTAAGAAATGCACTGACCGATAGCGATACCCTGGATATTCCCGCTTTTAATGATGCCGCTCATCCTCTCCCAACACCCGAACAATTGATTACGGCGGGGTGGCCCAAAAACAAGAACACGCTCGCCAGAGCAATACTTTCGTTGAGTCTCAAAGCAGGCGCTCGTGATATCGCTGACGATGCCGCTGTTACTAGAAGCCATTTGCGACAGCGTGAGTACCATCATTTGTTTCCAGATTCGCTCCTCCGCGATGCTGGATTAAAGGAGGAGCAGTCTTATCGAGCTCTAAATTGTGCGCTAATCACGTGGCGAACGAACCGGAAAATCTCGAATAAAGAACCAATTGACTACTTGCGGGAACGCTCGGAGGCCAATTCGCTCGGAGAAGAGGACCTTGACCGGCGACTTCGGACGCACTTGATTGATCCTGAATCGCTACGTGCGGGCGGTTGGGCTGCTTCCGACGGCAATTTAGATAGTAGTGCCGTGGTCAGTGATTATCAGCGCTTCTTAGATAATCGCGCTGCAGTCTTACGCCACTTCGTCGGACAGGTTTGTGAAGGAATAGAACCGAATTTCGCCGATTTTCCTGAATAGGGTAGTTAACCGGTACCTATCACTCTATGCCTACAAGTCACTGCGCCACCTAGATATATCGATATATTGCCACCTGACGGTTCTAGTGCCAAGACGGATCGGAGGAGGGAAGGTTCCCTCAGTAATTCGTTTGTACACGGTTGATCTGGATATTCTGATTAGGTCACATACGTCTCTTAACGTCAGCAATTGATCGTCCCCAACTACTTTCGATGCATCTGGGGTCATCTGTAGTTTTAGTCTTTCTCTTGATTCTTGTAGAACGCTTAATCGGGAACGAAGCTGAACTATTTCGTGTAGTGCAGCCTCGCGTTCTTGGAGGAGTTCACCGATCGTCCGATGTCCTGGATCTTGGTTTAGTCTAACTACTATGTCGGTCCCACCCATGGGGCGTCTCCTGATGTTTAGCGGGTAAGTATATGGTCAGGATAGAGAGCCTAAGTAAGTTTGTTAGATGACGCTAGATCAGGTGTGATTCACCTGCTGAGTTAAGGTGACAACGGTACCTGAGTGGAGTACAGCTAACGTACAGCAACCCTTCCGAATAGTGCCGCTCGACAGGATCTGTGTGCGCAAACTTCGAGCTTGGCTAGCACGCGTCCAGATCCCGAAGCAGTAGCCGCCCCATTTTAAGCACACACGTTGACACGCAACTGCAGTTGCAGTTGCACATCTAGTCGTCAGTGTGAAATTTGCTTTCGCCAAGGATCTGGTCTGTAATCATCCCGAGATCACTCCGCCCACTAGTCAGTGACTCCTCCAGCAATGTCTGCAACTGATCACCCGGCTGATTCGCTAAGACTTTGATTACCTTGGGCAAAGCGTCTAGCCGCGAACGCACCTTCCCCGCCTCGACGCCCATTGATTCCAGGAATCGCTTTACGTCTCTTAGATTCGGCAAAAACTCTTGTGCATCGTACCGATACACAAGCTTGTCTAACGCTGACTTTGCTGCTGGATCGGACAGATGTGCATCTTGGAGTCGCTCAGTTAGGCTTTTTTTTGGCCGTTGTTTTTTGCGTTTCGCATTGGCTTCAAGTCGCTCAATGTCGCGCTCGATTTCCGTAACATCCACCGACTGGGTGCCTGCGAGTGATTCCAGCACTCGCCGCTTTCCATACTGTGCAACAAGGAGGCGAATGTGAAGTTCTAACGTGGCATTCTGGTTCACACGGTTTCAGCCTTAGTTATGGCAAGGGACTCGAATATCTCATCTTTTAATCGGCGGAAACCCTTGATCACACTATCCCTGGCGTAACTTGTCTGGGAGAGTGGTGTGCCTTCCCGTGCAGCCTTCGCGTACGAAGCCGAGTATTTCACCTGGTTGTCAAACACTTTCCACCCGTGTTTTATAGCTTCGGCTCGGACCTCTTTGATGGATTGCTGACCTTCAGGACCCGCCGAGTAGGTCGAGGAGTGGTTGAACACTAGGCCCGCAATCTCGATATCATGGTCGTCGTTTTCAATCTGGAATTCCCGGATTGAATTCGCCAATAGTGGCAAGCCGATGGTCGCCATAAACTCTGGTTTGACAGGCACCACTACATAGCGGCTGGCAAAGTAGGCTGCATCGGTGAGTATCGATTCAGTGGGTGCGCAGTCAATGACGATTAGATCGTATCGGTCGGCAATTCGAGACAGCGCCTTAGCTAGTCGCCGTTCTTTTCCAGTTGGATTCTTCAGCGTTCTGCTTAATTCCAGACGCGAGGGAATCAAGTCGAGACTGGTGTCTGTCCAATATCCAGCTTTCTTCACTATGATTTCATCGAGATCAATAGGGGTTGGGGAAGCGCTATCTCCCCGAGGTCCGACGTAGTCGTCGAAAATCTGAGCTACAGTGGGCAATCCTTCCCGAAGATGATTGACGTAGTTCCGCGATCCCATCAGGCTTTGGCTAAGGTTTGACTGCGGATCAAGATCAACCGCTAATACTCGATAGTCGTCCGTGTCCGCAGCATGAGCTAGCTGCGATGCTAGTGTCGTTTTTCCAACACCGCCCTTCATGTTTATGAGGCTTACAACAGTGGTCATATCAGTGCCCTCTAATGGTGAGTTATTTGATTCGCGTTTCATTCGACTTCGTAGGTTTTCCAGTGCGTTGGTTTGTTTGCGGACTATGTCGAGTTCGAGGGTCGCTATCTGAGACTCTTTCGCTGATTGCAACAGGAGTTCAGGGTCACGACCCAAAACCAGTGCTAGATCGCAGATAAACTCAGCGCTTGGGACCTCTCCCCGTGTTTCGATCTTCCCTATGTACGCAACGCTCTTACGTAGTTCTCGGGCGAGTTCACGTACCGATAACCCCGCCTCGCTACGTAAGAGCTTTACTTCTTGCCCAAATTTGGTGACTAACAATTTTTCATCCTTGTTCACCAGATTAGGTGAACACTATATCACTGTCAATGGGTCAATAAAAGTTGGATATTCCCCGCCGCAAAAACGGCGCGACAGTCCGTACTCTTTGGTAAACAGCGCGCTGGCGATGAGCAACAAGTATTGTCGAAAGGTGTCGATCCCCTCGCATCTCCGAATCGTAATATATGAAGTGCGGTACGGCTCGACATGATCCATATTACGACGGACGCAGTATGTAAGATCGTGTCCTTGCTCGGGGCTGGACGTCAACAGCGCCGTAAGGGATTGGTAGTTGGGTTATCACTCCGTGATGCAGCGATGACTAGAACCGGCGCACGGTCCCTATCGGTGGGCGAGCGCACGAAGGGTCGAGATACGATACAGCACCCTTACAGCGCTATGGCGTAGTGAGTGGAACATAGAAGTTCAGTCTGTCGCACTCCGCGTTAGCCACTTTAACCAGAACGCGGAACGCTTGTTCAATTGTGCTGCGTAAGGCCGGAGATTCCCGCGACAAGAAACGATCCTAAAACGAAACCCACGATCTGCTGGAAATAGAAGTACACGATAACCCCGTACGGCTGTGGGGCGTCCATCGTCGAGCCTCCAAAGATTATCGCGTCGTGATCCGCGTTTAATGTGACGATCGGCAGGAGCTGATCTAGGCTCGCGAAGAAGGCGCGCGGCCAATCGGCGAGTTCGAAAGTTCCAAACGCAACAAGCACCGCGGCACCCATAACGCTAAAACCGATAACCCACCAAACCGCCCGGAAGTACCGACTACCTAGGCCATATCCTATTGTGATCGAAAGTAGCCAAAGCCCAAAGGCGCGCAGACGATCACCTTTTGACCATGCGCTACCACGTTGCCACTCTCTCGATGCGTAACGAATGTCATTCGCCTTGCTCGCGTCGCCAATGCTCTGAAATCGACTAGCAAGGTGTTCATATGGTTGGGATGAAGAGCTCGAGTCTCTTTGTAGCCAGTCGATGAAGACCCTCGTCGATCGCGCTGGCATGTCAGCGTCGTTAGTGGTGTTGATTGCACCGAGACGCTGGTACGTGAAACCTTCTAAGCAATACGTGGGAGGCCAAGCATTTCTGCAGCTATCCTGCCACCAATCCTGCAAGGCGTCAGCGCGCGCGTTGCGCAATGTAAGCGACGATTCGTTTCCCCAACGCGCAGCTGAATCGCGTACTAGAAGTAGACTCTCTGCAACGACACAGCCAGTTAGGTCTACATGCCCATCGAAATGTGAGTCACCCATCTCTAAATTGGATCCGACTCTAGAAGACATCAGGTCGACATCGCCTTTGAAGGTAGCATTCCCTCTCAGATAAGCGGAGCCCGCGATAGTTGCTCGGTTGATGTTCACCGTATCCTCAAATACTCCTCCGTCCATTTCGAGATTCGCTCCGATCTTCACTCCTCCGAGATCCACGTATCCCTTGAACGTGGCTTGATTCCGCATGTGGACCGTTCCGCCCACTACCGTCCTGTTTAAGTTAACGACTCCCGCGATCTCTGATCCGTCCATCTCGACGTTTCTATCGACACGGCAGCCCATCAAGCTGAACCCGTTCTGAAACCTGCCACACGCAAGACTTAGCGGACCCCGAATTTCTGCGCCGTTCAAGTTGACGTGCTCGGCGACTAACGAGTTCTCGAAGGAAAGAGAACTTGCTGCCCTCAAGAATCGACCCTCTATGCGACATAGGATCTTGGAGTGTTCAATCCACAGCGGATTTAGCAGTACGGCGTTTTCAATATCCAGCACAGCGCCGCGGATCATCGCTCCGACGATCCGGACACCCGCGTTGGGGGTGGCCCTAACGAAGTCGTGCTCTGTCAGGATGAAGTGCAAAAATTCGGAGCTGAGAAGTCGATCTTCGCTCCACTCAGTTTCGCTAAAAGGATCCAGCGTTATCGAATCAGGAAAAAGTTCTTTGAGATCCGCGGATTTGCCCGCGGTGATTTGGCTCCATACCCACCGCTCGGGCTCTGTCCAGTCCGTTGGAACAATGGGTGTTGCTTCACTCTGCGACGTCATCCTCGGTTCGGTACGCTATTTTGGACAATCCTCTTAATGATGGCAGCAAATCTGAAAAAAGCACACGTTGCACACCAATACAAGTGGAGTCTGAGGAGATGAGCCCGGATCGGCGAGAGGATTCTGGCCCAATGCCGACAACGGACGATAGTGATCTGTGAGAGGATTAGCGAGATTCGAGGTCAGCCTGCCAAGCCTCAATTGAATTGCGTTGCCAACGGACGGAGCGGACACCTAGTTGGACAGGTGGTGGAAACGTACCGGCTGAGACCCTCTTGTAGACCGTGGATCTGGAAATCCTGAGGAGTGCGCATACTTCGTCTATTCGGAGAAGCTGGGCTGACGGATTTGCTGCGCTTCGGTGATCGACTCGCATCTCAATGGCCTTGAGCTTGCTTTGGAGACTGTCGACCTCGAATTGCAATCGTCGGATCTCATTCAATGCTGCTTCTCGATCCTGGACAAGCTGGCCCAACGTCCGCATTCCGGGATCAATCATGAGGTTTTCAACGAGTGTTGTGTTCATGTACGACTCCAATGCTGGCTGGTGGTTAGTCCTATTGCAGTCCGAAAACCCCTGTTACCGCATCGGTAACCGACCTTTTAGAAACAAGTTTGCCCACTGATCACAAATCAGTGAGCAGACCCCATCCCCGGGGAATTTTCGCTGACTTAGGGTGCTTGTTCGGGCACCCTTTGCGGAAGAAGTATGAGGGCAGCTTTATGCGCATAGCGGTCGAGTCAGTCTGCAGTGCACCACGAGATTTAATCCACTTCGAAAATAGTCACTGCAGATTGTGTTCTGGGCCCGGCATAGATGTAGCGGAGCACTGGGCGCCTTCATTTCGACACGAGATATTGATGAACATCACCAGATTCTCCTGCATAGAGCACGGCTTGTGCGTTCCATCGTCGGCGTACCGACTGCGACGCCGGAGCCACGTAGTGGTGTAGTCCGAGATGGTCTCGAACTTGATGAGAAACGCCCTTGAATTATCTTGCCGGGGGCGAAAAAGACCAATAGCGAATTCTTTCACGATCAACTTGTTCTCGCTTCGACTGGTGCAGAGATGTATAAGCAGCATCGAGCAGGTACTCGTCATACGGACCGATGTTCCAGACTAGAACCGGCCCTCCCCGGGCAACGGTTAATACCTTGGTTCCGTCAGGGCTGAAGGCAAAATCCAGATCACTAAGCGTATGCCCGTCGAGTGTCGCTAGCTCCATGCCGGAAGCAGCGTCCCAGAGCTGGGTCTCTCCGTATGTTGACGAGAGTATTCGTGTGCCATCGGGACTGATCACGATGTCCCGTAGTTGCGCATTTATCACGCCGGTGCGGCCCAGTTCTTCCCCGGTGACCGCATCGATCAGCCGTAATGTCCCGTCGCTTTGCGTATTGAGTTCGAGGAACATTGAAGATCCTGCGCGCGCAAGACGCATGCGCCTTGCGCGGCCCTCTTGCGAATTGCTCTCGATTAGATTGCCGGAGGAGGCAGCGAAGATCCTTGTCGTGCCGTCGGCGCCAAGGACTATCGCCCGATCGCCGACGGAATTGAAAACCGCGCCCGGCGCTGACGCTAGATTGACCAGAACGGCAATCTCCCGGCCATCAACGGTGTCCCAAAGTCGCGCGGTACCGTCGTCAGAGCTCGTCAGCATTCTCGATCCGTCGCGACTCACAGCTACTCGGAAGACCCTGCCTTCATGACCGGCAAGCGCCATCAACTGGCGGCCGGTGGCGGCATCCCAGATTCGCACTATCGTGTCGCGGCGCGCTGCAGTTACAACACGTTTCCCGTCGGGAAGGAAAGCCGCATCGATGATGAAGTTGCCCGCCTCATCGGGCGGCTTTGATACACCTTCGGCCGGGTCGGGTGCCAGTGTGTCATCGTGGCCCCTGAGCGTTGCAAGCAGCTGACCTGATTCGAGCTCCCAGATTCTCGCCTCGAGGTCGGATGAGCCAGTTAACAAGCGCGTTCCGGACGCATCGAATCTGAGCAGCGTATACGGCGCCGTATGCCCTTCGAGGACGCCGATAGTTCGACGCGATTCCGTGTCCCACAGGAAACCGGTTGCTCCCGCGGCGCTTACGATACGGCGGCCGTCGGGGCTGTACGCGACACGACCCGAATTGACTGTGTCGCTATCGATAGGCGAAAGGGATTGCGTAACGTCGCTGTCCAGCCGCAGATGTGTGCTGCCGGAGATTGTTGCTAGCACGCTGCCGGATGGGTCGAAGAACGGCCCCAGGAAACGGCTGGACTGGTATTCCAGAGACTGCAGCAGTTCCCCGCTACTTGCACTCCAGGTATTGATGACGCCGGTCGACGTGACAGCGACAATTCTTTCTCTATTTGGTGAGAACACTGGATTGAAGATCCCTGATTCAGATTCGATGAGATAAAGCTCCTCTCCGGATTCGGCATTCCACATGCGGCCAGTGTTCCTCGCATGAACCGTCAGCAGGCGGGAACCATCGGGGCTGAAGCGAACAGTATCGGCTGTGAGGTTCCCGTATGTCCTGACCAGCTCGCCGCCGGAATCGAGTGTCCATTGGCGAGCGGCCGCGCGCGATCCGGTGGTGGCAAGGTGGCGTCCATCCGGACTGATCGAAACACTCGTAATCTCGCTATCGGGACCTTGGAGCACAGCCAGGGACTCCCCTGTACGCACATCCCACACTCGGGTTGCCCCGTCCTCATGACCGACGGCCACGAGGCTAGCATCCCGGCTCCAAGCCGTTACTTCCTGACGACTCAGATTCGCTTCAAGGACGTTGAGCAGCTCACCGGATGAAGCATCCCAGATGTACCCGTTGGAACTGGAATCGAAGGTCAGAAGGCGCCGTCCGTCCGGGCTAAAAGCAGAATTGGTCGTCACACGTCGTTCTGACCCGGGTAGGATTGTGACGACGTTGCCTGTACCGGCATCGACGATCTGATACTCTGCGCCGATGCGGCGGTGTAAGACTACCGGGCCATCGATGCCGTACACTGCTGCTTGAGTTGATACGTCGATACTCGTGAGTTGCGTCCCTGTAGCTGACTCCCAGATGCGCACCGTGTCCCGTGATGCGGTCAGGACTCTCGAACCATCCTCGCTGAAGGCAACATACCGAATCGGGTGAAGATGACCGGTTAGCGTGCGGGTGCGAGACTGATACGCCCGGGACAACGTAGCTCGCAGGAGACTGATACTCTGCGGCAAATCGGGACCGAGTCTTGATGGTAGGCCGGTTAGCGCGACCGCGATCGCGTCGCTCTGCCTGCCTTGACCAAGAAGCCTCGATGCCTGTTGTTCACGATCGCTCGCAGTAACTGCCAGCTCTGCTTTGGTAACGTCGCCGTTGAAGTGAAATCCCTGGACCATCGACGAATTTGTCCATGGCGTCTGGCTCCAGTTGGTTGCTTCGCCGACGCTTTGTTTTACGGCAGTCATGATCGTGTCGATCGGCTCACCGGCGGTAGTGACATGTTCGAGAAATGCCGCTGTGAATGGACTGTGCCGTCCTTCCCCGTCGTCAGCAACGTTGTTGGGGGAGGTCGCGTAGGCCAGGTAGAGGCCGGCTTCAGTCGCGACATCAGCCTGATCGAGCTGTACCGGCCTCAATCCGCGCCCGAACCTGCTTGCGCTTCGGCCGTCCACAATCCGGATTTCCTGGTTCGCTAATGGGTTGTCCCGACATGCGTCGAGGAAGACGATTGTCGAATCAGCCCCGTTCCGCATGCGCGAAACCAGCCGGTCGATTTGGAAGAACCCCCGAGCTTCCCCGGTGCCAGTGTCAACCTCAGCATCTACGCTGAGCATGTAGTTGCGGGATTCGAGGACATTGGTGTCAGGATCTTGAGACGAAACCTGAATGCCGTGACCGGCATAGTAGAGCAGGGCTACACCCGCCGTTTCGATGTTGCTGTAAAACTGCTCGAGGCAGGCGGAAAGCTCGGTCGAAGAGACATCGAGCCCGTAAACGACGCGAAATCCCAGGGACCGCAGTCGGGCCGATACAGCTTGTGCATCGTTGGCGGGGTTGCGGAGCGTGGTCGTAGCCTCGTAGTTGCCATTTCCAATGACTAACGCAGCGCGCTTCTGAGCGGGTCCGTCGACGGTTCGTAGCATGCCGTTGACGAAAGCGGTGTCGGGTTCGAGGACTCTACAACTTGCGGCAGCTGAATCTGGCCACAACGTGATGACACACAACACTGCCAGAATAATGGTCGGAACGGTAACAATCTTAAGACGAGACATCAGACTATGTCGCTCTGGCGGTTACGGGACGATACTCGATTCTACCGTCTCGATGATTCGATAGCCGTCATAATTAGTCCAGACCCCTCTGGTTGTGAGACTACGTGATTCGTCTAAACTTGATGGCAAATGAAAACGTCACGCGACACCAGTCCCGAGGGCTGTCCACAAAGGTACCTCCTTCGAGCGAGTTTGGGGGCCCAGGCGCTTGTGCTGATGGTCTGCCTCTCGAGCTGTGCTGCAACTGACAAGGCCGAGGCGCGCATTTCGTCGTCAGACGGTCCTCCGGTGTTCGCTCCCTGCGAAACCGGGAGTATCGAAGAACTCGAATACGAACTCTGGTGCCACGCGCTCCAGGCGACGCGCCTCGCAGACAAGCCGACGTTTGGCTATGTGCCTGCGCCGAAGCCAAATGAGTGTTACGCTCTAACTGACTCGAGCAGACTGCGTCACGGCGTTGAGCGCATGAGTATTCGGGAAGTTTCGTCCTACCTGGGCAACTTGCACGGGCGCCGGTCCGCGGTGCTGTTTCACGCAGAAAACCCGTCCACTGATCGTTTCTGTACATGGCTTGTCACGGACGAGGGGGTAGCGGCGTCTGAAGCGGTTCCACTGGAATCCAAGACCTGGAATGTCGGATCTGGTCTAAGCTCTTCCCTGCGGGTGCGGGAACGCGGGTCGGGTGGTGTCGCGGAAGAAAGAGGTCTTCGGCTTGAAAGCGCGCCCCCGGTTTCACTAGACGAGGCCGCGAAACGACTTCTGCCACCCGAGGTTGCGAAGGCGCTCATCGCCCGACAGATCGATACCCTGATCGTCGTCCCCATCTATGACATCGGCGCAATGCCTTTCGCCGCCTTTCCGTTGGATGGCCAGGTGCTCATCGACAATATGTCTGTGCTCATCGCGCCAAGCTTCCAATCTTTCGAACGCCCGCCGTTTGATTGGCAGGGTGAGGCCGTTCATCCCCTGGTATTGGGCGACCCCGCAACGACCGCCTACCTCCCCGCACTTATTTACGCGCAGCGTGAAGCCTGGGAAGTGGCGGAGGTGGTGGGAGGTCAGCCCTTCGTAGGCCATAACGCAACGGCATCCGCTGTGCAGGATTGGCTCCGAGCCTTTCCGGACACGAACCTCGTCCATATCGCGGCTCACGGAGTTGCCCACAGCGAGAACGCAGACGCTCGAAGTGGGATCTTCCTTGCGGATGGCTTCTGGTCGGCTGAAGACGTATGGAATCTCCAACTCAGCCCCGGTTCATTGGTGGTATTGAGCGCCTGTCAGTCCGGGCTCGGTAAGCACTTCGAGATGGGTACCGCCAGCGTCGCCAGAGCGTTCCACCACGACGGCGCCTCAACCGTTGTCATGAGTTTATGGAATGTTGATGATAAAGCCACGAAAGAGCTGATGGTCACGTTTGCGAAAAACGCTTTCAAACAGGGAAGTCCGGCACCGCCGGATCGGGCGCTACGGAATGCGATGCTCGAACTTCGCAAGGCTAATCCAGACCCGCTGTATTGGGCTGGCTTCAATGTTTTCGGCCTGCCGTCTCTGGACAGCAAATAGTGGGTGCGATCCTGTACTGCAGTCGGTCTGCGAACCTTGGGTATACGGTTCGCCATATTGCTGTTGGAATTCCGCTTATCTGCTATCGATGGGCGATCCCAGTCGTATTACTAGTGTTTCTCTTTGAATTGCGAAAGCTTGGGTTGAGATCAGAACCGTCAGGAATATCGTTACGCCAACCGTATCGAATCTGTACTTGACAGTTGTCGCAGGTGCCAGCATCGCAATTGGTTTTTACTCCGAGGCAGCCGAACGGTTTTGCTCGATTGTGTAAATATATCACTATTGGTTTAAATGCTAAGGGCGGCCCGTAACCGCTTAGAGAGATCCTGCATTATGAGCGCATCCCTCAGCATGGCGTAGTCAATATCGCGTTGGCTGCCTTCGATAATTGCGTCGTAACGATTTCGAACGTCCTCATTGTTTGCATAGTGGAAGATGATCTCGGATTCGAAATAAGCGATAGTCTCCAGATCGACATTGGGCTCGATTTCGAAGAGTCGCCGGAAATCGGCTACGATGACGGCGAAATTTGACTGATCAGGGTAGAGCGAATCCACCAACGGAAGCTCCGTCAGCGTCGATGCGCGAGTAGAGCGGGTTGCACCGGCATCTAGCGGGAGATCCAGCAATTTGCTCGCGTTGAGAATTCCTGCGCCGAACTTGCGCGAGCGCCATTTGAGGTTCTCATCGCAGAATCTTTCAGCTGGTTGATTTCCGGACTCAATGTCAGGCCGCCACGAACTTTCTTGTGCCGCGTGTCGAAATGCGGCGACGATTTTTCCCTCTTCCTTCAACTGTTGTAACTCCGGATCGCCAGAGTGATAGGCAAGCCAAAGCGCTGCCGCGCCAGATGTTGTGCCGGTCGCAAATGTAGTACCGCGCCCCATGCCAATCAGGTTCTCCTCGGTATTCTTGTCGACAGTTGCTCTCCAGACAGATTCGCCCGGAGATGCGATATCAACTGCGCGACCGCGAGACGATCCCTGCCACGGCTTGCAGCGAATGTTAACTGCAGCAACAGCGATGGTAGAGCGGAATCTTGCCGGCCAGACAACGGTGCCCACCCTATTTCCAGCGGCCGCGACGATGAGCTTTCCGTTCTTTTCGGATTTCTTGGCCGCTTTCCACAAGGCCCAACTTGGCGGGCCGCCCATGGCAATTGAAGCCATCGGCGTTGCTTCGCCCAGTTTGTCATCAGCGAAATCATTGAGCGCCTTAACGAGGTTTCTCTGGTTGAGGAGTACGACCGATGTGTGAACGCGCAAGGGCACGAGTTGTGCGCCAGGTGCGACGCCGCTGACGCAATTCTCGCTGTCCTCAAGCTGACATCCTTGGGGACTTACGATAACGCTACCGCTTCCAGTACCGTGGCCTGGATTCGATAGCAATCCTGTGTCATCCAGGGGATCGAACGGGTCGGTTCCGGGTTCGACATAGTCAACGCCGGCACTATTGAGCACCGGGCGCTGCCCGCCGATCGCTTCCCATATCTCGGGGTGGCGGCGGTAGCCGGTGTCCGGATGTGCAATTAGCACGCCCGCCGCCTCACTTCCCTCATTCGCACCGTGCTTGTCGCGTACTTTCTCATGGGCTTCGTTGGCAAGGACGTACTTTAGACTCCACAATTCGTCGGCCTCGGCAAGTGGGTCGTGTGGATCATCACCAACGCTGCTACGTATCCTGGGCTGAACGTCGTCGTTGTTAGATACATCCGCTTCGATTAGTGGCTCTACCCGTGCGACGCCAAGTTCGTCGCGGAGATCGTAGGCATCTTCAAATGCCTGTCCTGGCGAGAAGACTCCGCGCACACCACCGCGAGTTGCGTTTGCTGACACTTCAAATACGTCACCATCGTCCGACAATGGAGCCGCTTCAATGCAATCGACCCGCGCTTGTTGCCCTACGGCTACACCGCACATCACCCGAGTGGTCGGTCCGCGCGTTGCAGCGCCCACCGCATCCGTATGAACTGCGAAGCTCACCGATCTCGATCTGGGTTGTCGCGTCTCTACACTGATCTGCGTAGTTGCCCAGCTGCTGAGCTCCACGCGTCCTGGAGATTTGAAGCCACGGGTGGCACCCAGCGAAGAATGGGCCAGGAGCCGTTCGAAAGGATCGTCTGAAACTTCGACATGTCCCGCGCCCCGGACAGCTGCTTGCTGGAAGATCCGAGGATTTATTGGCGTGTTCGTTGCGATGACCTTCAAGACATCGGTAATCGAGTTCCTGCCTTCTGGGACGAATGGCTCGATATCTTTTTGTTTTAACACTTCACGCGGGGGCAGGCCTTCCTCGGCCCCGCTCGTTGGATACAAGACCGAAATGCTGCCGTCCGCAGACAAGACAAGCGCATAGATAAACAGGGTTTCCTCAGAGTTGTTGGTGACTGTGTAGTGCACCTTAGTGCCAGCGACAACAAACTCGGGATTGGGCACGCCCTCGGGGTCGTTGTCTCGGCGTAGCTTGAGATCTATATCGAACGACGGATTGGGATTATTCAAGTCGAGCAGTGAGTACCAACGCGCCCAATTCTGAGTTTGCTGTACGAGTCGCTCGACGGCATCGTCAGATCGAATTGGTACAGACGGGGACAGCGCGACCTGATCGGCGCTCTCCAAGACGACCGAATCTGTGTCTCGCACCACCCGGACTCTTGAGTCTGCCTCATTGCTAATGAGTTCGATTGATGGCTCGACGCTTAGACTGTTCTCCAACCGTGATCGAAAAACAGCGTCAATTTCGGCGTCGATCCACACGGGGAGCACGATATCTCCAAACGCGCGATCGACCATCGTCGCCCGCGAATGTGGCTGGATATTCCTACCCTCGATTACATGGGCTTTCGAGCGACCCACATCTGCAGACGTGATTCTTACTTTGGCGACGGGCGTTGCCGTTTCGAAATCCCGAGTGCCTGGAGAATACACATTGAGCTCGGAGTCCTTGGACAGGCCGAACTCCAGCCCTGCTCTAATCACCGCACGATTGGAACCACTCGGTTCGACAAGCACATACGGCGTCGCTACGAATATCTGGTCACCGAATACGGCAGTGTCCATTCCTGCACCTTCAAGTTGCGGATGTTGCGTCGAAAACCTCGCATTTACCTTGCTCTTGACCTCGTCCATGACCTCTCGATAGGTAAATGACTCTCCAGCCGCCATTAGGGCGTTTGCCAAGTGGTAGGTCATCGCGCCGTATGTCTTACCTTCAAATCGAGTCTCGTTTGCGAACTCGTTATAGCGCGCGCCGCTAATCAAAACGTATTCTGCGCTTAGCGGCCGGATCGTAGCGCTGTCCTGTGCGATTGCGCGCGGATCGACTGCGGGCGGAATTCGTGTATCCCGCGCCACCGTGCGCACCATGGCACCCCTTGTCGCAGACCCGGAATTACAGCTGTCGAAAATTACGGTGACGTTATCCGTTTTTTCGCCGAGTTCATTGAGAATGGCGTTGAGTTCGTCATCGCTGATATCGAATACGCCTTCCGTGCGCGCATCGTGCGGTACGATCGTCTCGTCGAATCCGTCAATTTCGTCGCCAGACACGTCAATCATCTGCGAACCGTGGCCGCTGTAGTGCAAAACAACGATATCGCCAGGTTCTGATGGTTCGATCAGGTGGTTGCGAACTGCCGACAGAATGCCTTTGCGAGTGGCTTCCTCGTTCGAAAGTATTCGGATATTCTCGGGCGGAAAGTCGAACTTGCCGGTCAGGACAGATCGCATCAATTCGACGTCATTACCGGTTCCATTGAGATCGCTGACGAGCTGATACTCATCGATTGCAATCAGTAGTGCCCGTTTGCTGGGCGCGGCAAAGCTATCTTGGGCCAACATGAGCGATAGTATTAGTGTAGTTGCGATTACTGCCCGCCAACTTAACTTCGTATTGCTGAAATCGACTGTCATGATTTGCACCTCTGATACTTTCGAGTTAGTTATAGGTTCGGAATGGTACAAGCGGTCGTCTATCACCGTCGATGTCGGGTCGCGAGAAGCCAGTCTGTCGCTCGTAATCAATACGGTTGTACCGCCGGCAAGCCTTAAGTTCCATATCTTGCCGGTCCCAACGTTTCCTGTCCTTTATCACATTTATTCGCCGATACTCAACACCCTTGTCCGGTAGGATCTAATAGTTAGAGGTTTCGGCGTTGCCGTCCCAGGCGTCAGTTCCTCACAATCGAACGCGTTTCCCTGCTTCCCGATCGGGATCCCAGTTAGGTATGGACGAACCGTGGAGTTAAACCGATGCCTATCCATACTTAAGTAGGCAGGCGCATCTTTCAGTCTATAAAATCGCTGCAGCATCAGACTCGAGATCGTAGTTCATCCCGATTGAATCGTCACGGCCCTTTACTGCTTATCCGCCTCAACGTTAACAGAGGCTGGTTGGTTCGACTCCTTGTTAACGTCATGGAGATTTCTGGGAGAAGGAACGGATGATGCTGGCCAATTCCAATGCAACACGTCAATCGTGAGTTTCTCCGTAGGGATAACAATCATCAGAGAACTTTGCGATACAGTCTCTTTTCTTAGCTAATGTTATCTCGTTTACCCACCCAGATACTTCGATTTCGCTGCCGGCAATTTCTTGGACTTTAGGTGGCTCGCTGCGTACGCGTGATCGAGCGCCGATGGATCCCAATTATCCTTCCCGCTCCACCAAGTTTCATGATGCGTTTTGGTCAATCTAGCCATTCCTGCTATTTTCGCTACCATCCGGTTATCTACGTATTGAAGTTCTTTGTCCCCATCAAATCTGAGCTCGGGTTATATGGTGCATTGAGCTCCACGGTATTGAGATCGCCCAACGCGACGAAATTCGCGCCTGTGTTGTCAATCTTGTCACGCTTTCGCTTCAGACTAGCAACGTGACTAAACATGTCATCACGCAAGCCCCAATCACGAGGAGCGGGGAAACTTTTCAGATGTAGGAAGAGGAACGCGTGGTTCCCCCATCCTTTGTAACAGTCGCTAGCGCCCCAGGTCTTAGTGTAGGAACACCTGCTTGAAGCTGATTCGTCTGCGTTACAAAGGCTGTGAGGTTTTGCATAGCGGCCTCAGGCGTCGCGAATCTCAGTGCATTTGGCGAACAACGCTTCGGCCTCGTCAAATAGCGGCGCTTCGTTGGCGCGGTCTGCGGACTAGCTGAACTCGGTTCAGCGATAGCATTGCGACCAAAAATAGTTGATGATTTTGTAGTCAGGTCGCATTGAGCTTGCCGCGATGTAAGCACTACGGCGTCGTAACCGCTGGACATCGCCGTTGCAGAAGAGATTGTGGGAGTAGGGAAGATGTTTCATGCTTGTCGAGTCGCCGCTCTGTTTGTAATTCTGCTCGTCAACGCAGGAGTTGTCGCCGAACGTCTCGAGTTCCCTTTGTCGGGATCTGGTGGGGCTTCGGCTTTGGCCTTTTTTGGTGATTCGATCATCGTTGTTTCGGCAGGTAAGTCTTATGGGGAGTACGTAGACGGTTGTGTCGTCATCTTCTCCTTAAAAGGCGGGCAACTCGAAGAAGTAGGCTCCTACTCAGTCCCGCCGTCGGCAGGGCTGTTTGACGCAGTTGCCGTTCACAATCAATGTTTTGCGGTAGGCGCTCAGTCGGCGACGTCGCCCGGCGACGCGTCAGAAGTTGCCGTTCTCGACCCTGGCAGCGCACCGTGGGCAAAGCGAAGCCCAATAGAAAAGGCCGGCATTGTCGAAGTATTCTGCAAAGAGGCAGATAAGTTCGCGCGAATCACGCTGGTCTCGCCAGAGCCATACAAATATGCGCGCTTCGGGTCTGCCATTACGCTTTCAGCGGACAATATCTTTGTCGGAGAGCCGACGAGCCTTACGCGGCGCGGCGATGGACGCGTTCACGTCTTTGACTATTCTGGAAAACATCAGGACGTAGTTGCGATGCCTGAGCAGGTTTTAACAACACATCGATTCGGGACGTCTGTAGCGTACTCCGCAGGAGTTTTGTTGATTGGTGCGCCACCGGAAAATTGTTGTGGTGGAGCGATCTACGCGTACACGCGGCATGACGGCGTGTGGGAACTCGTCTCTACCTTCGATAACCCACTTCCTTATCCAAAATCGGAAGTCGCATACGGAGGCCGAATTGTCGCGCATGGCAGCACAATCGTGACCGCTGGTTCTGGCGCCAATCTTGGCGATGGTGTGGCTGAACCAGGTGCCGTAGATGTGCTCGCCATGGCTGACTCCAATCTAATTTTCGAGGAACGCCTCGACGGCCGAGAAGGTGCATTCGGCAACGACGCATCGCTCGCATACGATGGACAGTACTTGCTGGGCAGACACGATCGGCAGTTTCACGTGTTTGTGAAGAATGGAGCAGGCTGGCAGGCCAAGGAGACATTCCGGGCTGCGCCGAATAGATATCTTGGATCGGCGGTAGCCATTCGCAACGGTCGAATCGCATTTATCGAGCAGCAGCTAGAAAAACAATGGCTTGTTGTCGAAGAGCTCTAGTTCCGTTTGTTTGGCTTGTCTTGCCTCTTTCGTCGTTGGCGCGAGGCGACTTACTAATTCCGCCCACGGCGCACGACGGCAAAGTCACATCTATGGCCGTGGTTTCCGATGAACTCATTGCATCGGGCTCTGAGGACGGAACTGTTAGGGTCTGGAACCGTGTTACCGGAAGAGCCGTCGCGCGCTATGACTTTGGTGGCAACTCAAGTATCGAGGCAATTGCGTCGCATCCGCTTGATAGCAACTTGCTGGCCATAGGTGTTTGCAGACGGAGTTTTTCCGGATGCAAGATCCGGCTATTCGATCTTTCGCTGGGAGAGACAATACGCTCGTGGGACGGGCAAGCTGCTACGCTCGCGTTTTCGCCGGACGGTCGCTTCCTCGCGGGCCTTTCTTTCAGCATTCTGACGGTGTGGCAGACCGATACGGGGGAGCTGTACGTCAGCCTGCAGGCGAATGGCGGCGGACTGACGTTCGCCGACAATGGCGAAATGGTCTATTTCGGTGAGGCCGGCATCCAAAGCATGGATCTCACGAACGGGCAAGTGAGCCAAGAAATTACTTTGCAATCCGGTGGCAGTTTCGTGCTGAGTCAGGCGGCGAACACGCTGTTTTACCTGGATAACAAGGCCGTGGAAGCATGGGAGTGGAGCAGCGGCCAAAAGCGGCAGGGTCAGGAATTGCTGATCGGTGCGGATCAAATCGTTTACGAGGGCGAGCAGGAAGCCGTTTTTGCGGCAAGTTTCAGAGCGCCCTTGCTGGCACAAACCGAACGGCCTCTGCATGAATGGTCGCAGGCGACCAACGAACTCCGTTATATCAGCGGCGCGGATGAACCCATATCCCATCTGTTTGCTGCTGATAGTCTGCTGCACGTAGGTCAGTCGTCGGGGCGCATCGAGCGCTGGCGAATCGACGGCGACCAGGCACTCGTGCTGCCTGAACTGGGTCTAGCGCGACCGTCGGTATCTAATATCGCGCTCTCGAGCGACGATCGATACCTGGCCATTGGAGACCGCATGGGCGTCGTGGATTTCTGGGACGTTGAAAGCGCGAGCCACAGCAGTTTTGATCCTTTTTCCGGTCGGCCAGGTCTGCCCGAGCCGCGGTTCGGAGACGAAGACTCGGTAGGTTATTCACAGACATTTCGAGTCGGACCACCGCTCGATAACAACGCGGTCGGACAACTCCGTTTTTCACCGTCAGGTTTCACCGTTGCAATCGGCTATCGGAACAACGCTCTTGCACTGTTTGATGTTCTTCGAAACGTGGAATTCGGTCGCTTCGAAGCAGATGAGGCTCCCGCTGGTGTGCATTTCCTAGATGAAGATACAATCTTGTTCGGCACACGCAACAAGGCCTATAAGCTCGACCGCTCAGCACCTGCTGATGCTGTGTCGTTGGAGCTGCCGGTTGGTCGCGTCAGTACGGTGGCGAGCATACCATCAGAGTCGATGGCAATCGTGGTGGGTCATAAGCGGGCAGCTATTGTTGACACGAATGGCTGGCAGGTGTCACGAGTACTGGAAGGGTTCGACTCGCAGTGGGTGCAGTGTGCGATGAGCATCGGCAATGAGTTTCTTCTGGTCGAACGAAAAGGTGTAACCAGAGTCGATCTCGAAGGCAATTACGTTGAGGCATTCGATCAAAGGCTGAGCCCTGGCAAAAGAGTTCGTTGTGACGGCAAAAACCGACGTACGATTTCGTCAGCTCCTGACGAGGTCGTGATTCACGATTACACCCTCACCAGCGCCAGTCAGAGAACACTCGGGAACGACCGGGAAGCCCTGGGAATTGCCTTAGCCAACAGTGCAGATGTCTTGCTTTCGGCCGGGAAAAACGGCCGTGTCAGTTTTTACGACATTTCCGAAGACAGAAGGCTCGGGACTTTGCTTAACCTTGGCAGTGGTTCCTGGATTGCCCGCTCCGGGCAAGGCGCATTTGCCGCACCTTCTGCCACTTGGCCCATGCTTGCCTTCCAGATCGACGGACAGCGCTTGCGGCCTGCTGGTGCCGAAAGCAGATTCGTCAGTCGTTATACGCCAGAACTGCTGCATGCCCTGATGAAGGGCAAAGTCCGTGAAGTGCCCAGTATTGCTGCTCGTACCTCCCGCCCGCCGGATGTGAAGATTCTCTCGCCACAGCCGACCTACACTGTCTCGGCCGGTTTGCCCAGCGCGGGTAATGCTAACAATGAGCGAGGGCGAGTGATTCCATCGTTCGGCGTAGGTTCTGGCGGGAACCTGATCCGGGCGGACGGGCGCTTAGGTGACAGTGAAGTCGAGATGGTAGTACAGGCCGTCGGCGATGGCTTGCGCGAGTGTCGGTTGTTTCGTAATCGGCAACTGTACAAATCCGTATCGCTGAATGGTGGTCAGCGTGAAGTAGAGCTCCGCCAGCGCATCCCACTCGTGCGCGGCGACAATGAGCTCAGCGTCTATTGCCTGAATGCCGACGGAGTCCCTAGCGAGACCGCCCGTACGGTAGTCGTGACCGACGAGTCCGTAGGTAGCGCTGGCAGAGCCTTTATCGTGTCCATTGCCGTCGACAAATACAGACACAAAGATATTTTGGATCTTCGTTATGCAAAAGCAGATTCACACCTTGTTGTGGCGGAACTCGATCGAAGCCTCCGCACTGTTTACAACGACGTGTATTCAATCGAGGTTCTTGACGAGCACGCCACGTCCGGCAACGTTGCAAGGTTGTTGCGTGCCTTGGCTGACGGTGAGAGGGACGACCTTTCATTTCTCGAGCGGTCGGGAGAAATACCGTTACCACTTCGCCCCGAAGACGGCTTGTTCATTTTCTACGCTGGGCACGGCGAAGCGGCCGGTGGGCAATACCGCCTGTTGCTGCACAATGCAGCTGCAGGACAAGACGACGTTGCCGGGAAAATAATGGACGCTCAGCTCCTCGAACTGCTTGAGAACGTGCCGGCGACGGATGTTTTCCTTGCAATTGATGCATGCCAGTCTGGTGCGGCTATCGACCAACCGTACACGGGTCCGTATCAGTCTCGAAGTTTTGCCCAGCTTGCATACGATCGTGGTGCTTTCGTCGTGACGGCCGCGCAGAGCGACGAGTTTGCACGCGAACTACAGCTTTTCGGTCACGGCCTTTTCACGCACGTTATGTTTGCAGAGGGCTTGCGAGACCGCAGAGCCGATACGGATCCTGAGAACGGCACAATCACCGCGAGAGAACTGATTAACTACGCTGTCGAGAACATCCAGCGCGGTCAGTCACTGGCGAAGGACCAGTGGCGGCAGGCGCGCGGCATGGCAGTTGTGGGGAAGGAATTCGGTGGCCTATTGGACCAGCGGCCGAAGGCGTTCATTCCACCCTACGGATTCAAGAATGACTTCAGAATCGTTGCTGAATAGGCGTGGTGATGTCCTCGCCTGATACGCGCAGCAGCGTCAGCTCAACGTCGATCGCTTCAACGATCCGCGTCGTGGTCGAAAGGCTGACCGATGAGCCTCACCAGGACCGGCAACTGTCGTGGCAATGAGTTCCCGGCCGACGTGAACCGTACGCGAATCTCGCCGACATCGGCAGCGACTAGGGCATGGGTGAGCGTCGCTTTGGCGAAGCGTATGGCCTGCGGCTCCGCGTGCGAGTTGTTTCGCAAGGTCCGTACCCAAATCGGTTTCGATCTCGTTGCCTTCCAAGTCTCCGTCACGCGTGAAGTCTGCCGGTTTCGCGACCAGCGTTAGCGGTCCAGAGCCAACAGCGTCGGTACCGGAACAATTGTTTCCAGGCGCTTTGGGCCAAATAGCCCGACTTTCCGTCGTGACACGTCGAGCGCGAAATCGCTGCCGTAAGTCGCGTCGGCCAGGTCCTGGCGGATGTAGAATTGATCATTTTTCCAGAACCAGCGGCCGGCCTGCTGACTGAATATGCCTATCGTCGAAAACGTGAGCTTCCATGAACCGAGGTAGCCACCGGCCCCGGCAAGCCGAAGCTGTGCGGCGTCGAGCTCGCGGCCCAGGATGCCTTTGAGGGTTTGCTTAATTCCGCAAATGTTCGGAGTGCGTTCCTCGGTGTTCAGAAACTGGTCCAGGTCGGCGATGCCAGCTGAGTGGCAACGGCTTGATGGCATAGTGTTTCGCTGTAACTTAGCTGAAATGAATAATCGAGGTTTCGCGTGCGTCCATTCTGGAGAGCTAGGACACTTGACTGGGGGTCAAATGGTCGCAGGTTCAAATCCTGCCGTCCCGACCAAAAATCTATTTTTAAATCAATTGGTTAGAGGAGGTTGGGTGCCCCTCCGATTCCTATTCCTAGTCGACTGGTAGGGTATTGGTAGACTTTAATTTTGTCAGAATCCTACCAGTATGGAATCAACCATATCGGGTCGAGCTCTCGTGTTGTTTCAGTCAAT